>JAEEGI010003147.1_pt1 | contig 39512 bp, 38 predicted proteins | sample 8958751 | NCBI WGS metagenome assembly JAEEGI01 (sample SAMN16246545, study PRJNA631951) | gut metagenome | biome: gut microbiome; feature: rumen; material: KS-attached | host: Bos | place: Iran: Karaj | collected 2018-10 | reverse complement strand
TCACCTATCGTTGAGAAGGTAGAGGTTGTTAGAAGAGGTAAGGTAAGAAGAGCTAAGCTGAACTACCTTAAGGGACTTACAGGTAAGAAAGCTAAGGTTAAGGAACTTGTTACCAGATAATTTGTTTGCTAGAGGCAGTTACTTTTTAGTAATTGCCTCTTTTTTTCTTTTCTAGGATAATTATTATAGACAAATAATTAAAAGGGAGCATTTCTAATGCGTCGCAGAAAAAAGAATACTTTATCTTTCAGTCAGAAAAAGAAGATTATTACACCCAAGTTGATAAAGGAGATCTTTTCGTGGATCACTGTAACAATATTTGCTGTTTTGCTTGCAGCAGTATTTGTATTTTCTTTTGGCATGCAGGTCAAGGTTATCGGTGATTCTATGGAGCCATCTGCCTATAATGGACAGTCGGTACTTGTAAACAGACTTATATTTAAGATTTTTGGACCATCCACAGGCGATATTGTTGTGTTTTTGCCTAATGGAAATGTTAACTCTCATTACTATGTGAAAAGAGTTGTAGCTGGGCCTGGAGACAAAATTCAGATAGTAGATGGTCTTTTGTATATAAACGGGGAAGTTCAAACGGAAGATCAGGATAAATATGATAAAATGGAAGATGCAGGGATTGCATCTAATGAGATTTCCCTTAAGAGTGGAGAATATTTTGTTTTGGGAGACAACAGAAATAGTAGTGAGGACTCCCGAAGCGCCAATATTGGAATTGTTTCTACCAATATGATGATTGGTAAAGCGTGGTTCAAGCTTGGACTTGAAGATCACGCAGGCGGTTTTATTTTGAATTAAGAAAGTGGTGATTGGATGAATTTTCAGTGGTATCCAGGTCATATGACCAAAGCTGTCAGAATGATGCAAGAGAATATCAAGCTTATAGATATTATTATTGAGCTTACAGATGCACGTATTCCAGCTGCTGGCAGAAATCCAGATATTGATGAACTTGGTAAGAATAAATACAGGCTGATCATTCTCAATAAGGCTGATCTGGCTGATCCACAGGTTACCAAAATGTGGAAGGAGTATTACCAGAAGAGTGGAGCTTTTGTTATGGAAATGAACTCCAAGACTGGTAATGAAGCTGGTAAGGTCAGGGATCTTATTACCAAGGCCTGTGCCGAGAAGATAGAGCGTGACAAGAAACGAGGAATCGTTGGAAGACCTATCAGAGCTATGGTTGCAGGTATTCCTAATGTTGGTAAGTCTACATTTATAAATAAACTTGCTGGCAAAGCATCTGCCAAGACTGGTAATAAGCCTGGTGTTACTAAGGGTAAACAGTGGATTTCCCTTGGCAAGAATATGCAGCTTCTTGATACTCCAGGTATCTTGTGGCCCAAGTTTGAGGATGAGGAGGTTGGACTTCACCTTGCACTTATAGGTTCTATGAATGATGAGAATCTTGATACTACAGAGCTTGCATGTGAACTTATCAAAATACTGAAAGAATCATATCCAAATGCGATAATAGAGAAGTATAATATAAGTGAGGAGCAGATTGCCGAGCTTTTAGAAGATCAGTATGCGACTCCTGCCAGTGCTGTATTATCTGCTATTGCTATTAACAGAAAATGCTTCAAACAGGGAGCACAGCCTGATATGGACAGAGCAGCAGCGCTTCTTTTGGATGATTTTAGAAATGGAAGACTTGGTAAGCTTTCTCTTGAACGTCCAACTAATGAATAAAACAAGTGCTTACGGGCACAGATAGGCTGGTTTTGACATGAAAAATGTACTTAAAGAAGTATTAAGCACAATTGTTTATCTTGGAATAGTATTCCTTCTTACATTTTTGTTTATTACTTTTGTTATGCAGAGAACAGAGGTTAGTGGTAATTCCATGAATCCAACTCTGATCGACCAGGACTCTCTTTTGATAGAGAAGGTAACTTATAGATTTGGTGATGTAAAAAGATATGATATCATCGTTTTTCCATACAGATATGGAGAAGATGAGTACTTTATAAAGCGTGTTATAGGTCTTCCAGGTGAGACAGTCAGAATTGATACAGAAGGTAATGTCTATATCAATGAACAGCTTCTTAAGGAAAACTATGGCGCAGAGGTTATTATTGATCCAGGCGTTGCCATAAATGGCATCAAGCTGGGTACTGATGAATATTTTGTCATGGGAGATAACAGAAACCACAGTATGGACAGCAGAGATCCTTCTGTAGGTAATATTAAAAAGAAAGATATTTTGGGACATGCTTTCGTTAGGATTTACCCATTTGACAGTTTCGGGGGTATTAAGTAATGGAGGCAATATCACAGATTAAAGAGGCGTTGGGGAACTCTCATAGCGAGGATGCGCTTAAGCTTTTTATAGAGACATATAAGAGCGATGAGAGAGCAGGCGTTCAGAAGCTTGTAGAGAATGCTGACAAGAAGCTGGATCTTTTGTATAAAGAGATACAGCGAACCTGGGAAATGAAAAAGTACGAACGCGAAAACGCGGGACTGGGATTGTTGTGCGGGATTGATGAGGTAGGAAGAGGCCCTCTTGCAGGTCCTGTTTATGCTGCGGCCGTTATTCTTCCTGAAGATTCAGATATTCTTTATCTAAATGATTCCAAGAAATTATCCGAAAAAAAGAGAGAAGAGCTTTATGATGTCATCATGGAAAAGGCAGTTGCTGTAGGCATTGGATCGAGCACCTGCGAGAGAATTGATGAGATCAATATTCTTCAGGCTACTTATGAAGCTATGACCAAGGCTGTTAACAGTCTTTCTGTTAAGCCGGGAGGTCTTTTGATTGATGCTGTACATATTCCTCAACTGGAGGAGTACAAGCAGATTTCGATCATAAAGGGAGACGCCAAGAGCGCTTCTATTGCAGCAGCAAGTATTATTGCCAAAGTTACAAGAGACAGGATAATGAAGGACTACGCCAAGGAGTATCCTGAGTATGGATTTGATTCCAATAAGGGATACGGAAGTGCAGATCACATAGCTGCACTCAAAAAGTATGGGCCATGTCCTATTCATCGCAGATCTTTTATAGGTAATTTTGTATGAGTAATATTTCAGGCATAGCCGGATCTGGTAATAATATAATCATTGATGGAAGGGAGCAGACAAATGCTCCTTCCAAAGAAGCGCCCATAGAAGTCAAAAGTGGCGCTACACTTACTGGTAAAGTTATGTCTATTACTGATACTGATGGCGAGAGAATAGCCAATATCGATCTGGGTAATGCTACGATCTCTGCCAAATTGTCAGAGGGTATGGGCCTTAAGGAAGGGCAGATACTGAACTTTTCTGTCAGAGGAACCGGTCCTAATGGCATTACGATCACTCCACTTCTGGAAAATACTTCAATCTATCAGAGCACAATGAAGGCCCTGACAGCAGCTGGCCTTGAAATAAATAATTCTTCACTTCAGATGGTAAAAGAGATGATGGAAGCGGGACTTCCTATCGATAAATCATCTCTTCTGGAAATGAGCAAAAATCTTAATACATATTCAGATACAAGTGTGTCAACGCTTGTTGAAATGAAGAGTCTTAATATTCCAATAAACGAAACAAATATAGAACAGTATAGTAATTACAAAAACTACGAGCATCAGGTGACCATGGAGATGACACAGATCATGGACGAACTCCCCAAGGCCTTTGATTCCCTTATGCAAAATGGTAATACAAATGCTGCAATTAACCTCTATGGTGAGGTTTTGAAGGCGTTTGCTGAAGGCGGTGAAGTTCAGGCACAGCCTCAGACGCCGGGTGAAGTGGATATGCAGACACAGGCTCAACCACAAAACCAGGCGGACATGCAAACGGTAGCACAAGCTGAAACTCAGGTTGAAGGTAAGGCAGATGGTCAGATAATAGGCCAGGCAGGCGCTCAGATTGGAGTTGAAGGCGAGACTTTGGCTGCTGCCTCCAAAGATGGAACAATCATAGCTAATGCAGAGGATGGCCAGAAAATAATAGGCGAAGCGGATGGCAATAAGCTGCAGCAAGGCGAGCAGGGAGTTAAGCTGTCTACGAACTTTGTTAATAACCTGGAGAATATTGGTGTTTCAGAGAAAACTATACAGAATCTTTTGAAAGAAACATCTACTGGTGGCATGGATGCTCAAAAGGAATTGTTCAAAGAACTGGCTAAGGCCTTTGAAAATGCTGATATGTCCAATCCTGTAGAAATGGCATCCTGGAAAAAGCTCTTTACATCTGAAGAGTATAACAAGCTACAGAAGGATAACATTACAAATCAGTGGCTATTAAAGCCTCTTGATGTTGAGAAAAAAGAAAACATAGATAACCTGTATCAAAGGCTGGGAGTTCAGGCCAAGGCACTTGCAGAGTCTATCACCAATACTCTTGGCTCAGAATCCAAGCTTGCCCAGTCGGCTAACAATCTTAGCAATAATCTGGATTTTATGAACCAGCTAAATCAGATGTTCCAATATGTTCAGCTTCCTCTTCAGATGGCGGGGCAGAATGCCAATGGGGATCTTTATGTATATAGGAACAAGAATAAAAGAATGAGCGAGGATGGCTCTGTTAGCGCCATCCTTCATCTTGATATGGAAAGCCTTGGCCCTGTAGATGTTTATGTTAAGCTCAAAGACACCAGGGTAACTACAAATTTCTATGTGGCTGATGATTCTGTGATTGATCTTTTGAATGACAACATACACATTCTTAATGAAAGGCTTGAGAAGCGTGGATACACTATGCAGGCTAATATGATGCTTCATTCTGATGCTGGCAAAGAGGGCGAGAATGATGCCGTAGATGAGCTTTTGGCTGTGACCAGAACACCTCTTTTGTCCACCACAGCCTTTGATGCGAGGGCGTAGTTATGGCAGATCAGAACAAAAAAGACAAAATAAAAACTGCGGTAGCTCTTGGCTATGATCCTAATGAGGATGGCGCACCTAAGGTAATTGCCTCTGGAAAAGGAGCGCTTGCTGAAAAGATCATTGAGCAGGCTAAGGATAATAAGATTCCTGTTCACGAGGATGATAAGCTTGCTGATACCTTGTCTAGACTGGAGATTGGGGAAATGATTCCCCCAGAGCTCTATGAGGTTGTGGCAGAAGTTCTTGTTTTTGTTGATGCTATGGATAAGATTAAGGCCAAAGAGAAAAAGAAATAAATACAATATTAGACAAATGGATTTCTATGTGATATTATTCCATTTATGTTTTTTATAGATAGGAATTAACATAGATGAATAAACGACAGGTGGGAGATTACTACGAGAATCTAGCCTGTACTCATCTTCGAAACCAGGGAGCCCGTATCGTTGATAGAAACTACAGGGCACTTAGGGGAGAGATTGATATCATCGCCCGCGACGGCAGATATTTATGCTTTATCGAAGTGAAATACAGGAAAGATAACAGGTTCGGCGCCCCTGAAGGAGCCGTCACTATTTCTAAACAAAGACAGATCTGTAAGCTATCCAAGCTTTATCTTTATTCCAAGAATAAATCCATTGATGTTCCAATTAGATATGATGTTATTGCAATTACTGATGATGACAATGTGCCCGTGATCAGATGGCATAAGAATGCGTTTGATTATGTGGGATAAAACTGGAAAGAGGAATTATGAACGATAAAATTCAACTTAAAAGAACTGGTGATAAAAGACAGCTTGAACTCAGAGAAACAAACGGAGTATATTACCTTGTTTTTCCAGAACTAGAAAAGCTGGGAGTTGTTGAGCACTTATTCAGTACAAGAATAGGCGGTGTAAGTAAGGGCTGCTACAGCGAGATGAACCTTAGCTATACAAGAGGAGATGAAAAAGAAGCTGTAGATGAGAACTATATGAGAATCTCTGAAGTTATGGGGCATGGACATAAGCTTGATGACTTTGTTTCAACCTTTCAGACTCATACAACAAACATAAGAGTTGTTACAGAAGAAGACAGGGGAAAAGGCCCTCAAAGACCTAGAGATTACATGGATATTGATGGCCTTATCACAAATGTTCCAGGTATCATTCTGTCTACCTTCCATGCAGATTGTCCTCCTGTTTATTTTGTTGATCCTGTTCATAAGGCAATAGGTCTTTCACATTCAGGCTGGAAGGGAACAAAGGGCAAGATTTCAAAGAAGACTATAGAAGCTATGGCTGATAATTATGGTACAAGAGCTGAAGACCTTGTATGCGCTATAGGACCATCTATCTGCGGACCGTGCTACGAAATCGGAGAAGATGTGGCAAGTCAGTTTGCTGAGAGCTTTTCAAGGGATGAGCTCAATGAAAAAGGTATTCTTGTGCCTTACCCAAATGGAAAGTACAGATTATATCTTTGGAATGCAATCAAGCAGACATTACTAGATAGCGGTGTAAAAGAGGAAAATATTTTAGTTACAGATGTATGTACTAAATGTAATTCCGATATTTTGTTCTCTCATAGAGTTCACCATGAAGAACGTGGTAATTTGGCGGCGTTTTTATGCTTAAAATAAATGCAGTAAACGTATAAACGTTTATTTCTTAAGAAAACAGGTCAAAAAATTAAGAAATTTCGATGGTAAATCTTAAGAATTTACTGATTTAATTAATATATTAGTTGTTAAAGGTGGAAGAAATGGAAAATATTCTTGTATGTGATGATGATAAACAGATAGTTGAAGCGATAGAGATATATCTTGAGGAAGAGGGCTTTAGAGTTTTTAGGGCATATGATGGCATGGAAGCTCTGGAGATACTTCAGAAAGCCAGAATACAATTAGCGATAATAGATATCATGATGCCTAAAATGGATGGCATAAGACTTGTTAAAGAGCTCAGAAGATTCAGTACTATTCCGGTTATCTTTTTATCAGCTAAATCAGAAGACTCAGATAAGATACTTGGCCTTAATATAGGCGCGGATGATTATATTACTAAGCCATTTAATCCGCTAGAGCTTGTGGCGAGAGTTAAATCCAATCTTAGAAGATATACATCACTAGGCTCTGAAATAGTTAATGATAATATCTACACAGCTGGAGGCCTTGTAATAGACGATAGCTCCAGAGAGTGTTTTGTTTTTGGTGAGAATATCAAGCTTACACCTGTTGAATATAACATTTTATCTTTCCTTGTTAAGAACAAAGGCAAGGTATATTCAATAGAGAAGATATATGAGCAGATATGGCATGAAACGGTAGAAGGCAGAGCGGATAACACTATCGCAGTTCATATCAGACATATCAGGGAAAAGATAGAAATAAATCCCAAGGATCCCAAGTTCCTTAAGGTTGTCTGGGGAGTTGGCTACAAGATTGAAGATGAGGTTTAAAAATGCAGTTAAATGTTAGGCTTAAAAGGATACTTAAAATTTCACAACATCTATTGGCAGGATTTATTGCCTTTGTACTGGCATATTCTATATCAAGTTCTGGCATAGTTATTACTGGTGCAGATGGAGATTATTCCTATAATCTTTATAAGTCTGACAGATCAAGAGTCTATGAAGATTCTCTTTTATTTAATAATATTCTTGGCAATAATGCAGCCAATATACTAAGGCTCGTAGCCATTAGATCACAGATGGAGACAAGTGGCTCCTATGACAGTAACAAGAAAATTGATGTTACAGCTTATGTCAACAGGGCATCAATGCTCCCTGGAGATTATATAACTGCCGTTTATTATCTTTCTGATATCCTCAAATGGGGACAGAGCGGTATTGCAGTAGAGAACAGAAGCTTTTCAGAGACAGAGAGTGCCAAGTTCCTGAACCAGTCTACAACCTACACCCATCTTAAGAATAATAATGTCTCAGGTGGCATGAATTCGTACCTTAACTCTCAGCTGGATGATAACACACTTACATTTACAGTTGCTGGCAATGGTATTTATGAAGCAGGTAATCACAATATTCTTATTTCCAGATATCAGACTGTAGATGGCAAGAATATTGAGGATATCGTTTCGAACTGGGATGAGTATATTCTTTTGTGCAGCTATATTCAGGAGGCAATTGGAGATCTTTCTTCGAACTACAAGGATTATGGATCTCTTTTAAACTATTACACCTACCAGAATAGTAACGTCAGATACTACGTATCCAGAACAATAAATGGCCAGACAGAAGTATTTACAAACGTTGATGAGATTTCTAAGGATACTGTTGGAGTGGATATAGGCTCTATGTTTAAGGAGTTTGGCAGATATATTTATTATTGCCCTTATGAACTTAGATATGAGACTAATACCAAGATAAAAGAAAATGTTTTCAGGTCACTACTTCGTCCTTATGGATATGCATTCCCTGACCAGACCAAGGTATATATTGCTGTAGATACCAACAATTATCCATGCTCAGATGATTTTGCGCAGGGTAAGAGCAGCTTTACCAAATATATGCCTTACAGGACTCAGCTCTATATTCTGGGTGTTATAGCAGCGGTAGCTTATCTTGCTATTTTCATGATTCTGTTTAAAGATGCCAGAAAAGATAAGAACTTAGAGCTTGTTGCCCAGGGACTTCCGCCTATGGATGACAATAAAAACATAATAGATTCCGAAGTCGTATTTCTGCTTGGAGCGCTGCTTATTCTTTTCCCTATAGCAGTACTTATCATTGCTAGTTATGTAAAGGGCACTACACTTCTTAAGCTGACGCAGCTTACAGTTTTTCCATATATTCTTGGAATTTGCGTAGTAGTAGCTGATGTAGGACTTACATACATTGTTTATGAGTACGTTAGGAGAATTACTTGTAAGAGCTTATGGAAAAGCAGCTTTACCAGAAAAATAAGCTTTGGTGCAAGAGATTTGATCATTAATACAACGGATAACGGAAGTGTGTTTATCAGAACCTGGATTCCTTATGTCACATTTGTGGTCATTAACCTGTTACTTTTCAGGATTGGCATTGCAGGAGTTGTGATAGCAGCTTTCATGGATTTTCTGATCGGTGTGTTTATATATAGACAGAACACTGATAGAGACAGGATCATTCATGTAATTGAGAACATCAAAAATGGCGATGTTAAAGCTAAGGTGGATGTAAGAGATCTTCATGCAGATAATATTCTTTTGGCAGACGCTGTTAATTCTATTGGCGAAGGAATTGAAAAGGCAGTTGATACCAGCATGAAGGATGAGAAGCTTAAGGCTGATCTTATTACTAATGTCTCTCATGATATTAAGACTCCGCTTACTTCTATCATCAATTATATCGGGCTTATCAAGAGAGAGAACATTGATAACCCTAAGGTTAATGAATATGTGGACGTTCTTGATGTTAAGTCTGCTAAATTGAAACAGCTTATAGAAGATTTGCTGGAAGCCTCCAAGATCAGTTCTGGTAACATCAGCATTCAGATGAGCAATATCAACTTTGTTGAGATGGTTAACCAGAATATAGGCGAGTTCTACGAGAAGTTTGAAAAGGCAAACCTTCAGCCAATTTTCAGATCTGTACAGCCTAATATACAGATAATGGCAGATCCAAGACACCTGTGGAGAGTTATTGAGAACCTCTTTAGCAATACCTGCAAATATGCTCTTACCGGAACCAGAGTATATATGGATCTTAAGCTGGTAGACGGAGAGGATGGGAATAAAAAGGCTGTATTTTCTATCAAGAATATCTCAGCCAAAGAACTTGACCTTGATGGAGATGATCTGTCTGAGAGATTTATCCGTGGCGATGAATCCAGGACTACAGAGGGAAGCGGCCTTGGATTATCTATTGCCAAGAACCTTACAATTGCCCAAAAGGGCGACTTTAAAATCAGGCTTGATGGAGACCTTTTCAAGGTTATTCTGACATTCGATGCAGTAGAAGAGTAAATAAAACGGCTTAGGAAGAAGATGAAGAAATTTTTCCTAAGCCGTAATTTTATTAATCAAAAATGTTTATATACGAGGCTGTTGATCAATCAAATAGTTCTGCAGGAGTCTTGCAGCCTGAATTGTACTTGCCTACAATCTCATGAATCTTGTCAGTTGGCATATTAACTGTTGACATAGATGCATCGTGATTAAGGAAATCAATGATAGTTGCAAGGAATTTACCCATATCAGCGATAAAGATATATTCTCTTGATGTAACTTCCTCATTCATATATGTGAGGTTAGTAGTGATGACTGCATCAAAGTAGCCATTCTTGTAACCTTCATCGAACTTGCTCATACCATCTGTGAAAAGACCGAAGGTTGTGCAGATAAATACTCTCTTGGCACCCATGTTCTTGAGCTGCTTGGCTGTATCAATCATACTGGAACCGGAGGAAATCATATCGTCAATGATGATAACATCGCGGCCCTGAATATCTGAACCAAGGAATTCGTGAGCAACAATAGGGTTAGTACCGTTTACAACGTGAGCATAATCACGTCTCTTGTAGAACATACCTGTGTCAGCGCCGATAACGTTAGCAAAATATACAGCTCTGTCGAGAGCGCCTTCATCAGGAGAGATAACTGTGAGATGATCCTTATCTACAATAAGGTCATCAATATGTGATAAAAGAGCCTTCATAAACTGATAGGATGCAAGGAAGTTATCAAAGCCGCCAAGTGGCTTGGCATTTGAAATTCTAGGATCATGTGCATCAAAGGTTATGAAGTTGGAAATACCCATATCATGCAGCTCTTTGAACATCTGGGCTGCATCAAGAGATTCCATGCCGTTACGCTTATGCTGTCTTCCTTCATAGAGGAATGGCATGATAACGTTGATTCTCTTAGCTTTGCCTGTGATGGCACCAATAACTCTCTTAAGATCCTGATAATGATCGTCAGGAGATTTGTGATTGAGGTAATTGTACATCTTGTAAGTAATGCTGTAGTTACAAACATCAGTAAGAATGTAAACGTCATTACCACGAACACTTTCAGAAATAGTAGCTTTAGCTTCACCACTTGAAAATCTGTTAAGATTGATTTTGATCTGATAGCTGTCCTTGACATATCCATGGAAAGCAGGATCGTTCTCAGGCATCTTGTAGAGTTCATGCCTGAACTGAGAGATATACTTATCTACGCTATCTCCGAGCTCCTTAGCAGATTCCATAACAATAAGGTTAAGTGGAGCTACAGGAATTGTTCCTTCAAGCTTGCGAAAATCTGGCATTTTTGTCCCCTTTGTATTATATTATTATGCGGCCATGCGAATAACGCATTTCTCCAAATACAGTTTTACCATCTGTATTACTGACACGTCAAGGATATTATTGTATAATAAAAAGGCTATGAATAAATATAATGGACATCTAATAGGCAGTGTTGAGCCAGGTAGCATTGCTGAAGAACTAAATATAGAAAAAGGCGACATTCTTCTCAAAATCAATGATCAGGAACTGGAAGATGTATTTGATTATCAGTATCTTGTTCAGGATGAGCATCTCGATGTTCTCATCAAAAAAGCTGATGGGGAAGAGTGGCTTCTTGATATTGACAAGGACTTTGATGAGGACCTTGGAATAGAATTTGAAAACGGACTTATGGACAATTACAGGTCCTGTAGTAATAAATGTATTTTCTGCTTTATTGATCAGATGCCTAAGGGCATGAGAGAAACTCTGTACTTTAAGGATGATGACTCCAGACTTTCTTTCCTTCAGGGCAATTACGTTACACTTACTAATATGTCGGATAAAGATATAGACAGGATTCTTAAATATCATTTATCCCCAATCAATGTATCTTTCCAGACAACTAATCCTGAGCTTCGATGCAAGATGCTAGGTAACAGATTTGCAGGAGAAGCCCTCAAAAAGGTAGACAGACTCTGTGCTCCAGGAACAGGAATCGAGATAAACGGACAGATTGTTCTGTGCAAGGGAGTTAATGACGGCGCAGAGCTTACAAGATCAATCACTGATCTTACCAAGTATATTCCTAACCTTCAGAGCGTATCAGTTGTTCCGGTAGGTCTTTCAAAGTTTAGAGACGGTCTTTATCCTCTTGAGCCATTTAACGGCGAGGATGCTGCCAGGGTTATAGATGAAATCGAGAGTTGGCAGCGCAAGATATACGACGAGCATGGCATTCATTTCATACATGCCAGTGATGAATGGTATTTCCTTGCTGGAAGAGATTTCCCTGAGGAAGAAAGATATGACGGATATATTCAGCTTGAGAACGGCGTTGGCATGATGAGACTTCTCATCAATGAGTACAACGAAGCCTTCGAGGCTGCGCTTGAGAACCACAAGGAACACATTGATGGTCTTAAAAGGCATATTTCTCTTGCTACTGGTAAGCTTGTTTATCCTAGTATTAAGGAGCTTGCTGATAAGGCAATGGAAGTTTGCCCTGGACTTACAGTAACAGTTTATGAGATAATCAATGAGTTTTTTGGCGAGAGGATTACTGTATCAGGTCTTTTGACTGGTCATGATATAATCAAACAGCTCAAGGGCAAGGATTTGGGAGATGAACTGTTCCTTCCAGAGAATCTCCTTCGAAGCGGCGAAGATTACCTTCTCGATGATGTGAGAATAGGTGATATAGAAAGAGAACTTGGCGTTAATGTAGGAATATCCAAGTGCGACGGACATGAGCTTGTTTCGTTATTATTAGATATTCCTGCTGAGGAGCTCTTTTAACAGATATTAGCTGTAAACGGACACTATAGTTTTTTAGATAAGGATGATTTATGAGTAAAAGAAATATTGTAGCGGTGGTTGGAAGACCAAACGTAGGTAAATCTACACTTTTTAATGCGCTTGCTGGTAGCAGAATCGCTATCGTACAGGATACACCAGGCGTAACAAGAGATAGAATATACCAGGATGTAGAGTGGCTTAATCATAGCTTTACTCTTATTGATACTGGCGGTATCGAGCCTGATTCCAAGGATATTATTCTTGCACAGATGAGAGACCAGGCGCAGATTGCTATTGATACTGCTGATGTTATTATTTTCATGGTTGATGTTAAGCAGGGACTTACAGATTCAGATTCCAAGGTAGCAGATATGCTCAGGAAATCTGGTAAGCCAATAGTTCTTTGTGTTAACAAGGTTGATAACTATAACAGAGACTCAATGGATGTTTATGAGTTCTATAATCTTGGAATTGGCGAGCCATTCCCTATTTCTGCAGTTAACAAGCAGGGAATCGGCGACCTTCTTGAGGAAGTAGTCAGCCACTTCAGCAAGAGCTCAACCGATGAAGAGGAAGATGACAGCGTCAAGATTGCCATTATTGGTAAGCCTAACGTTGGTAAGTCTTCAATCATCAATAAGCTTATCGGTGAGAACAGACTTATTGTATCTGATATTGCTGGTACAACACGTGACGCCATCGATACTCAGGTCAAATATAACGGCAAGAAGTATACCTTTATTGATACAGCCGGTCTTCGTAGGAAGAACAAGGTCAAGGATGAACTGGAGCACTACATGATTGTTAGAACAGTAGGTGCTGTAGAGAGAGCTGATGTAGCTATCCTTGTTATCAACGCTGAGGACGGCGTAACAGAGCAGGATGCCAAGATTGCAGGTATTGCTCACGAGAGTGGTAAGGCTGTTATCATTGCTGTTAATAAATGGGATCTTATCGAAAAAGACAATCACTCAGTTAAAGAGTTCACCAAGGATATCAGAAATACTCTTGCATTCATGAACTATGCTGAGATCATATTTGTTTCTGCTGAGACTGGACAGAGACTTGTTAAGCTCTATGACATGATCGATATGGTATCAGAGAACCATGCACTCAGAGTTTCTACTGGTGTCCTGAATGAGATTATGACACAGGCTGTAGTAATGCAGCAGCCACCAAGTGACAAAGGCAAGATGCTCAAGCTTTACTATATTACACAGGCATCTGTTAAGCCACCGACATTTGTTATTTTCGTTAACGACAAGAAGCTTATGCACTTTAGTTATACCAGATATATCGAAAATCAGATCAGAGAGGCCTTTGGATTTAAGGGAACTCCTCTTAGATTCATAATCAGGGAGAGAAAAGAGGACAAATAAGATGGGACTTAGTTTGTTGGTGGAGAGAGTTATTTGTATTGCTGTTGGATACTTTTTTGGACTTATCCAGACTGCAGTATTCTATGGCAAAATGAAGGGCGTTGATATCAGAAAGGTTGGAAGTGGTAACGCTGGAACAACCAATACACTCAGAGTCCTTGGACCCAAGGCGGGAGGAATAGTTCTTCTTGGTGATATGCTCAAGTGTATGGCAGCTATTTTTATTACCTACCTTCTCTTTGGAAGGAGCAATCCTGATTACATTATTCTGTATATGACATATACAGCGGCAGGAGCTGTACTTGGACATGATTTCCCAATCAACCTTCATTTCAAGGGAGGTAAGGGAATTGCATGTACAGCAGGATATACTATTTACCTTGGAATTCAGTTCACATGGCTGTTTATCCTTATGGGAGTAGTATCCTTCTTCCTTCCATTTAATCTTTTCCATATTGTATCAGTGTGCAGCCTTTTCTATTATTCTGCACTTCTTATAATGACTGTTATTTATGGTCAGATGGGCCTTTTTGGAGCACTTCCTCAGGGGGCACTTATTGAAGTATATATTATTGTTGCAATTCTTACTTTCCTTGCTTTTTATCAGCACAGAGGTAACATCAAGAAACTCTTTGCTGGTCAGGAGAGAAAAACATACATTTTCAAGAAAAATAAGATTGACTGATTAGGAGAGACTATTTTGGGAAAAGATATAGGCATAGTAGGCGCGGGTAGCTGGGGCATCGCACTTGCATATTTGCTTAGCAATAACGGACATAATGTCATTGTATGGTCAAGGAGACAGGAAACAGTTGATAAGCTCAGTGCTTATCATGGTAATGAAGACAAGCTTCCGGGAGTTATTCTGGATGATTCTGTTAAGTTCACCTGTAACATGGAAGAAGCAGTTAAGGACAAGGATCTTATTGTTCTGGTTGTTCCTTCAGCTCACATGAGAGAGACAGTTAAAATAATGGCGCCATATATCGATGGCACTGAGGAACATCCTCAGATTATTGTTAACTGTTCCAAGGGTATTGAGGAAGATACGCTTATGGTTATGTCTGACGTTATTCTGGATGAGATTCCAGGCTGTCAGGTATGCGTTATGTCTGGACCTTCACATGCAGAAGAGGTTGGAAAAGGCATGCCTACTTCAATTGTTGTAGGTGCTTTTGATAAAGATACAGCGAGATTTGTTCAGAACGTATTTATGAGCAGTGTTTTCAGAGTATACATAAGTCCTGATATGCAGGGAATAGAAATTGGTGCTGCTCTTAAGAATGTCATTGCTCTTGCAGCTGGTATTGCTGATGGTTATGGACTTGGCGATAATGCCAAGGCTGCTCTTATTACAAGAGGTATTGCAGAAATCGGAAGACTTGGTATGGCCATGGGTGGTAAGTTTGAGACCTTCAGTGGCTTATCAGGTATAGGTGATCTTATTGTTACTTGTGCTTCCATGCACTCCAGAAACAGAAGAGCAGGAATACTCATCGGACAGGGCAAATCCACACAGGAAGCCATGGACGAAGTTAAGATGGTAGTAGAGGGCGTGTATAGTGCCAAGGCAGCCAGACTTCTTGCTGAGAAGTACGAGGTTGAAATGCCTATCGTTACTGTTGTTAATCAGGTTTTATTCGAAGGCAAGACACCGGAGGAAGCTCTCAATGATCTCATGATCAGAGATAAGAAAATAGAGAGTAGTAACCTTGATTGGTGACTAATGTATTCGATAAAAGAATCATTGCAATTATATTGTTTCTAATGTATTATTTACTCAAATAAAAAATGTTTATGCAGAGTAGACGCTACAGCGTTAAGTGCCAGATAGACAGGGAGTTGCTATTTGGACGAAGGACTCAGGTCCGCGGTTCTAGTGTCGCATCCCGCTGCTACATCAAAGATGAAGTATTTATGCCTCTGATGTGGTTAAAGGAAAACTGCAAAGGAGGTATTTTTATGTCTAGAGATTCGGTAGAAGTAATCGGAAGTAACACATTTTCATCAATCAGAAGACTCAAGGAGACCAAGGTCCTTACTTTCTGTGGAATGATGGGAGCACTTGCAATTGTTCTTGGATATGTGGCAACTATCAAGTTTGGCCCATATATCAGGATTGGATTTTCAGGTCTTCCTAATCAGGTAGTTGATTATCTCTTTGGACCATGGATCGGTGCTATATTTGGTGGAACAATGGACATTGTTAAGTGGTTCCTTTCAGGAGATGGAGATTTCTTCCCTGGTTTTACCATTACAGCTATGCTCGGTGCAGTTATTTATGGTATGTTCCTTTATAACCAGCCACTTAAGCTGTGGAGAGTAATAGCAGCTCAGCTGACTGTTAAGGTTATCTGTAATCTTGTTCTTAATACATTATGGCTCAATATGCTCTATGGACAGGCTATAGCAGCTATTCTTCCAGGCAGAATTGTATCCAACGCTGTTATGCTCCCGGTTGATACAGCCATCATGTTTATAATGCTTACAGTTGTAAAATCTGCTATCAAACCTTATTTTGAGAAGTAATAATCTTAAATATAATTGAATACAAATAAGCTAAAAGTGCCTATTTTCAAGCGTTTCAAGCCGCTATGAGAGTAGGTGCTTTTTATTTCGTAATTTTTTTTACAAATATTGTTGACATACTACGACTGCCGTGGTATATTTACTACGTCAGATATACTACGACAATCATAGTATGTCAGACATAGTACGACAGACATATTAAATATATAAATAAAGTATTGAGGGAAAGGAGACAACTACGGGATGATAGAAATCAGTAGTGATGTCATTAGAGGGTATAATGACACGATTATTCTTTTTATTCTGCTGGATGAACCATCCTATGGCTATGAGATATCCAAGAAGATCAGGTCGCTATCGGAAGATAAATACATTATCAAAGAGACCACGCTTTACTCAGCCTTCACCAGACTTGAGAAAAATGGATATATAGAATCCTATAGCCAGAATGCAGAGAACGGCAAGAAGAGAACTTATTACAGAATTACACAGTTGGGGCGGGATTACTATTCGGACAGATGTGCTGAATGGAATCTTACAAAGGAAGTCATTGAGAAATTCATCAGAGGAGATAAGTGATAATGGAAACAATTAGAAATTATTTAGAGACAATGTTTATGAATTTACCTAACACAATAGAGGTTAAGAATGCCAAGGACGAGCTTCTTTCCATGATGGAGGACAAGTACACAGAGCTCATCGGCGAAGGTAAGGCTGAGAACGAGGCAGTAGGTATCGTTATTTCAGAGTTCGGTAATCTTGAAGAGCTTGCAGAGAGCCTTGGAATCGGAACTGTAGTTAAGGAAGAAAGCGTAGCTTCTGACAGAAGATTTCTTTCTACACAGGAAGTTATCAATTATGTGGCAGATTACACACGTCGCAGATTCATCCTGGCATTTGGTGTTATGATGTGCATCCTTGCTCCTATTGGTCCTATCATCTTTGGCGCCATGGGAGATTCACTTGGAATTAAGAGTATTGTCATGATAGGCGTTGTACTTCTGTTCATATGTGCAGCTATCGGTGTTGGAGCTATTATTTTTTCAAGCTTTATCAATAACGAGTGGAAGTTCTTGGATACAGAGCTGTGCAGCATTGACCTTGCTACAGCTGAGGCAGTTGCAAGATCTAAGGATGAGAACCAGATGACAAAAGGCCTTTACCTTACAATCGGTATCATCCTTTGCATCATTAGCTTCATTCCTGTAATTGTTCTTGATACTATTTTTGGATCATCACTTACAACTCTTTCTGAAGGTGTTGGACCTGCTCTTATCTTTGTTGGTGTAGGAATCGGAGTTATGCTGATCCTCATGTCTTCTGCCAAGGATGCAGCTTATTCCAAGATTCTTTCACTTAATGATATGGATACAGTTGCTGGTAACTACGAGCCAGTTGTTAAAGAGAGAAAGCACTATGCAAGTAACGCAGCAAAGGATGTAATGTCAATGTACTGGAAGATAGTTCTGTGCATTTATCTCATTGCTAGCTTTACATCATTTAACTGGGGTTCAACATGGCTTATCTGGCCTATAGCCGGAGTTATCAGAAAGCCTCTTGAGAGAATTCTTTGCGGTGAAAGGGGGTAAAAATTATGAAGAAATTTCTATCTTTTATACTGAGCATTGCAACTATTGCAGCCATCTGCTATGGCGTTTACACATACATTCTTCCTCAGGACAGTCACAAGGAATATAAAGAGGATTTTGGTAACAATGTAGAGAATATTGTAATTGGAGCTTCACTACTGCAGATCAAGGTAAAAGATGGCGATTCTTTTGCCATCGAATATGAAGGCTCTGAGAATGTATGTCCTGTCTGCACCTATGATGAAGGTAGCAGAACACTTAACATAAATCAGCCTGAATATAAGCCTAAGAAAAAGAAAATCAGTGATGAGAATGAGCTGACAATCTATATACCAGAAGGAGCTAAGCTTACAAGCTTTGACCTTACTGATAATATTGGGGATGTAAATCTTGGAGACATCTCTGCTGATACAATCAAGTTAATGATTGATCTTGGAAGCGTTAAGGGTGATAAGATAGTTACTAACAAGCTTAGTGTTGAAGCAAATCTTGGCGACGTTGATATTGAAGAATGTTCAAGTAAAGACATTAGTATTGTTTCTAACATGGGTAATGTTGAGCTTGGTATCACAGATGACATCAAGGATTATGCTATAAGTGCTAGTTCTTCACTTGGCGAAGTTAAGATTGGATCTGATAAGCATAAAAAGAACTATGTACAGACAGGAAATTCTGGATCTATTATGATCAATTGCAACCTTGGAAATGTAGAAATTAACTAAATATAGTAGTATGTGAGCCTGGGTCTACAATAGCGTAGATTCAGGCTTTTTTCTATATATTGTGGTGCTTTGGAATGGTTTATCAATATATAGTTATCAAAAATTCATATATAGTTTATCCTATTTTTAGAATATCTAGTATATAATAATTTCATGAACTACTACATGTTGTATCTCAATTTGAAGTAGAAGGGGGAGGAGACATGAAATATTCGTATACAAAAGAAATAGCTATTCAAAGGGGGCCAAAAACAATCAATGCCATGATGTTATTTGGCAGATACAGAGATCCAAAGGTTTTCGAAATTATCTTTAAGAGCCTTATTTCAGCAATTCTCCTGACTGGTGCTGGAATTATATCAGCACTGATGGTACTAATGTGATACGCGTTCTCCTATAATATACATCACCTCCATGATCAGCAGGTATGCAGCCCTATATGCATACCTGCTGATTCCCTTTTTGAGATACTATATCTTGTAGTTGCAAATGAGAACATTTGTTCTTATAATGTAATTGAAAGCGAACGGATGTTTGCTGTTTGCCAGGACGAGAGTATATAAATAGTGGGACAGGTTGTGTGTTATGAGCAGGGTCATTGATAAAGTGGATGTTATATGTGAACATAAAGCGGATGGGAGTCTGATTCCTATGAGATTCAGGCTGGTTAATGATGATGGCGTTTATGAGGCTTATACAATTAAGGGATACAGGCAGCTTTTTAATAAAGAGACGTATACAACACCGGATGGAGTTTATGTATGTAGTAAGGACAAGGTGTTTGAGTGCAGAGTTGTGATCCTGGATATGTATAGGACAGTGAGGCTGTATTTCAACATGGACAGATGTACCTGGAAGATAGCTATATGATTTTTCCTCTATATTGTTAGTATAATTATATTGACATTTTTTAAGCAGTTAACTAAAATTGCTATATATTGAAAAGGCTATGATCGGATCAAGTAAGAATCGAATTCTGACAACAGAGAATTGCCGGTTGGTGAGAGGCGTATGTTAAGAGCGATGATGAATACCTCCGTGAGCTGCCAGGTTGAATTTCAGGAAACTTTGAATACTAGACTTGGACGGGATTGACCGTTACATCAAAAGAGTATCACTGATCAGATTGATATTTTTATCTGAAATGTCGTACTTACTGAGGCACATAGTGCGAGCTGTGTGTGAATGAAGGTGGTAACACGATTAATTCGTCCTTCACGATCTTTTGTGGATTGTGAAGGACTTTTTTATTTGTTCTTACACAATCCGGATAATATTTTGGAGGTGCTTTATGCAGATTTTTGACGAACTTAAGGCAAGAGGACTTATTGCCCAGGTAACAGACGAGGAACAGATAAGAGACCTTGTTAATGCAGGTAAGGCTACATTTTACATTGGCTTTGACTGTACAGCAGATTCTCTTACAGCTGGTCATTTCATGGCTCTTACACTTATGAAGAGACTTCAGATGGCTGGTAACAAGCCAATCGCTCTTATCGGCGGTGGTACAACAATGATCGGTGATCCATCAGGCAGAACAGATATGCGTAAGATGCTTACAAGAGAAGACATCGATCACAACGCTGAATGCTTCAAGAAGCAGATGGAGAAATTCATCGACTTCGGCGAAGGCAAGGCTATGATGGTTAACAACGCTGATTGGCTCATGAACCTTAATTACATCGAGCTTCTTCGTGAAGTTGGTGCATGCTTCTCAGTTAACAATATGCTTCGTGCTGAGTGCTACAAGCAGCGTATGGAGAAGGGACTTTCATTCCTTGAGTTTAACTACATGATCATGCAGTCATATGACTTCTATTACATGTTCCAGAAGTACAACTGTAACCTTGAGTTTGGTGGCGACGATCAGTGGAGCAACATGCTCGGTGGTACAGAGCTTATCCGTCGTAAGCTTGGTAAGGATGCTCACGCTATGACAATCACACTTCTTACAGATTCACAGGGTAAGAAGATGGGTAAGACAGCTGGTAACGCTGTATGGCTTGATCCTAACAAGACATCACCATTCGATTTCTACCAGTACTGGAGAAATGTTGGCGATGCTGACGTAGATAAGTGCATCAAGATGCTTACATTCATTCCTATCGAAGAGATTCTCGAGATGGAGAAGTGGGATGATTCCAGAATCAACGAGAAGAAGGAAATCCTTGCATTCGAGCTTACAGCTCTTGTTCATGGTAAAGAGGAAGCTCAGAAGGCTCAGGACGCAGCTAGAGCTCTTTTCGCAGGTGGCGGAGATATGAGCAATGTTCCTGCTGTAGCTCTTAAGGAAGAGGACTTCAGAGACGGCGTTGTAGATATCCTTCAGGTACTTGTTTCAGCTGGTCTTTGCGCTACAAGAAGTGAAGCTAGACGTGCAGTTGAGCAGGGCGGCGTAACCTTCAACGAAGAGAAGGTGACAGATGTTAAGACAACTTATACTAAGGACGTATTCGGTGATGGCGTAATGGTTCGTAAGGGTAAGAAGTCTTACAAGAAGGTAACTGCTTAAAATATAATGATTTGAATTATTAGGGCGATGCGCGAAATGCGCATCGCTTTTTTGGTGTTGACAAATATATAACATGATGATATATTGAACACATGAACAGTTATTCATATGTTCAAAACAAAAATAAAACAAGGAGGTTCTGAGATGGCTTTGAATGATGTTGAGCTCTGTGAAGAACATGCAGTTCATATAAAACTTGTTAATAAAATAAACCATGAAATGCCTGAAGATGATGATCTATATGATCTAGCTGAGCTGTTTAAGGTATTTGGTGATTCAACCAGAATCAAGATATTATTTGCATTATTTGAATCAGAAATGTGTGTATGTGACATTGCAGAAACATTGGGAATGACCCAGTCGGCTATTTCTCATCAGCTTAAAATCTTAAAGCAGAGTAAGCTTGTGAGTAATAGAAGAGAAGGAAAATCAATTATCTATTTCTTAGCCGATGATCATGTTAGAACTATTATTGATCAGGGTATGAACCATATTAAAGAATGAATTGTTGAATTATAAACGAAGTTAAATTATCAAAGTTAAATAATCAAAGATAAATAATCAAAAGAAAAGGAAAAGAGGGAAAACTATGAAGAAGACATTTAAGTGTGAAGTTGATTGTGCAAACTGTGCAGCTAAGATGGAAGAAGCTGTTAAGAAAATTGATGGAGTAGAAAGCGTTAGAGTTAATTTCATGACTCAGAAGCTTATCCTTGAAGCAGCTGATGATGTATTTGATTCAGTACTCGACAGCGCTGTTAAAGCCTGCAAGAAGGTTGAGCCAGACTGCGAAATCGAGATTTGATCTGACATTAAAGCCTATGATATTTCATAGGCTTTTTCCATAAACAAATGCAATAGAGGTAAAAGACATGACAAAGAAACAGAAGAAAAACAGAAATAGAATAATAGCTGTACTTGTAATATTTGTAGTACTGCTGGCACTTGATAAAGCTGGAGTATTTGAGCCACTTCCTTGGTTTGTGACTTTTGCAATATATCTGGTTCCATATATTATCATTGGTTTTGACGTTATCAAGAAAGCAGCTATCAATATTAGTCACGGACAGGTTTTTGATGAAAACTTCCTGATGATGATAGCAACCTTTGGAGCTTTTGGAATTCAGGAATATACTGAGGCTCTTGCAGTTATGCTCTTTTACCAGATTGGAGAATTGTTCCAGAGCGTAGCAGTAGGTAAATCAAGACAGTCTATATCTGATCTGATGAGCATTGCACCAGAAAGCGCTAACCTGTTAGATGACGAAGGAAATGCTACTGAGGTTGATCCTGAGGAAGTAAGCGTAGGAGATATGCTCCTTGTTCGCGCAGGTGAGAAGATTCCCGTTGACGCTGTTGTTGTAGAAGGCGAGAGCTTTATTGATACAGCTGCTCTTACTGGAGAGTCCGTTCCCAGGAAGGTAATCAGTGGCGACAGTGTAATTAGCGGATGTGTCAATGGCGAAGGAATTCTCAAGGTCAGAGTAGAGAAGGCTTATGAAGATTCTACTGTTTCCAAGATCCTTGAGCTCGTGGAGAATGCAAGCAATAAGAAGTCCAGAATGGAGAATTTCATCACAAGATTTGCTAGATACTATACTCCTGTAGTTACTATTGGAGCTCTTTTACTTGCTATTATTCCAGGTTTTACAGGCGTTCTTCCATGGGCTGACAGTATCAGAAGAGCATGTATCTTTCTTATTGTTTCATGCCCTTGTGCTCTTGTAATTTCCGTGCCTCTTGGATTCTTTGGAGGAATTGGTGCTTCATCCAAGATTGGTGTACTTGTTAAAGGTAGTAACTATCTTGAGTCAGTATCCAAGATAAATACAGTTGTTTTCGATAAGACAGGTACTATAACTAAGGGCGAGTTCAAGGTTACAGAAACTTACGTAAATCCTGAGGCTGGCATAGATAAAGCGCAGCTTTTAAAGGTTGCTGCTCATGGCGAGTCTTTATCTAATCATCCTATCGCAAGATCAGTTTGTCAGGCTTATCAGGAGGGTATGTATCAAAATGGCCCTCAGATCATTGATAATACGCTCATCGATGAGACACAGACCAAAGAGGTTTCCGGCCACGGCATTGCATCTGTATATGAGGGAAAAGAGCTTCTTTTGGGCAATGCAGCTCTTTTAACTGATTATGGTATTAAGTTTGAACAGGTTGAAAGCGGCGGAACAATCGTGTATGTAGCTTATGATGGCCAGTATCTTGGAGCAGTTATTATTTCAGATGTGATAAAAGAATCTGCTGCAGATGCTATCAGAGCTCTCAAAGCTTGCGGTGTTAAGAACACAGTTATGTTGACAGGTGATAGAGAAAAGGCTGCTAAGGAAGTGGCTGAAAAAGTCGGCGTAGATCAGGTAATTGCTGAGCTTCTTCCTGCGGACAAGGTCAGCAGGGTTGAAAAAATGCTTTCTTCATTAGATAATGATAATAAACTAGCATTTGTCGGAGATGGCATCAATGATGCACCTGTACTGATGCGTGCGGATGTTGGTATTGCAATGGGCTCACTTGGAAGTGACGCAGCTATCGAGGCTGCAGACGTTGTCATTATGGACGACGATATTTCCAAGATAGCATCAGTTGTAGCAATCGCCAGGAAGACAATGCGTATTGTAAAAGAAAATATCGTATTTGCCCTAGGAGTTAAGCTTATAATCCTGGTACTTGGCGCACTTGGTCTTACTACCATGTGGCTTGCAGTATTTGGAGATGTAGGTGTTGCTGTTATAGCTATCCTGAATTCCATGAGGGCACTCAAATATCGGGGGAAATAAATAATGGCAAGAGCAGAACTAGACGTTGGAGAGCTTTTAATGAAGCTGGTTGCCAGGGAAACTGGTGAAATCAGCAAGGTGGACTATCATCCTCAGAAGCCTGAGTTTTCGCATGATACTGTGATCGGCGAGACGCGGCTTCCGCGTAAGTCACCAGAATCTCAGGGCGTAAGTTCTGCTTTTTTTGTTGATCTTATCAGAGAACTTTCTGAGAACAAAGAGTGCAATATTCATAAGTTTATGGCCTTAAGACATGGAAATGTCATCGCAGAATGCGCCTTTGAGCCTTTCGATATGGATACATGGCATGTTTCCTATTCCATGTGCAAGAGCATAGTGGGAATGGCTATTGGAATACTCATTGATGAGGGAAAGCTCTCGATTGATGATAAGCTTAGCGACATTTTCAGCTCCAGGATGAGTCCATTTGGATTTCTGAGAAAGAACGTAACAGTTAAGAATCTACTTAATATGACCAGTGGAGTAGAATTCTACGAATCTGGCTCAATTAGTGGTAATGACTGGAGAAAGAGCTTTCTGGAGGCTGGATTTAAGGCAGATCCAGGAACTACATTTGAATATAACAGCATGAATACCTATATGCTGTCTGCAATAATTACAGAGAAAACAGGTATGTCCTGCTTTGAATACTGCAAAGAGAAGATCTTTGTTCCTATGGGAATTCAGAGAATATTCTGGGAGAGCTGTCCGCAGAGTATCACAAAGGGCGGATGGGGCCTCTTTATAAGAGCTGAGGATATGGCCAAGCTAGGCCAGTTGTATCTGCAGAATGGTATGTGGGATGGCAAGCAGATTGTACCAGCTGATTGGGTAAAAGAGTCTAAATCATGGCAGATAGAAACAGGCAAAGATGATAACTCGCACTATGGCTATCAGCTATGGATAAATGATGATAGGCCTGGTTCTTTTGCCTATAACGGAATGCTGGGGCAGAACGTGTTCGTATATCCTGATATCGATATGGTTGTGGTCACAAATGCAGGTAACACAGATATTTTCCAGACCAGCAAGATGGCTATAATGATTAGAGAAGCCATGAAGTCCAAAATTGAAGTTCATGACGATGCGCTTCCTGAGGACTTTGCGACGCTTAATTCTCTCAAGGCTATCTGTAAATCAGTTAGTGGCAGGAATAATAATTTTCCTGTTATATATTCAGGGGGCTGGAAGAACAAAGCTGTCAGGATGACAACAGGTTCACCTAGAACCAAGACGACCAGCTACGGCGATAAGAGAGGTTACTTTAAGTCAGAAGTCAGGTCTTTTAACATAAGAAAAGAGAACCACCTGATACAGGAGTGGCTCACAAGGCTTGACGGTAAGACCTATGATATCGAGCAAAAGGGCGTTGGCATTTTCCCTATTATGATGCAGATTGTTCATAACAACTTTACAGATGGTATGAACAAGATAGGCTTTAGAAAAAGCGACGATAATTCTTTTTATATCGACATATATGAGGGAATTGAAGTATATAGCTTAAGATGCGGATTTGGCGGTAAAAGATATACCAGCAAGATCAACATGCATGGGGAAATATACGAGGTATCGCTTTGTTCGTATGTAACAACTGATGAATACAACAGGCTTGTAATCAGAAATGAGATAAATTTCCTCGAAGAAGCATGTCTTCGCACGTTTAACATTTTCTTTTACGATGACGCTGCTGACAGGGATGACAGGAAGGGAACCTTTATCCATCCATCTGTTCCTGCAAGGATTGAGATAAGGCTTATGGAAACGCCTGGTACCAGTATGCTGATCACAACCATGAAGACCATGGGACCTGAGGCACTTTCTGGAATGCAGGGTAAGTTCGTCAATAAATTCTATAAGGGCGGAATCAAAGAGGCAATCGAGCATGCGGCAAATAACACGATTCAGCCGGTGCTGAGCGGTGTGTTATCTCTTCCTTCTACTCCAGAGCCGGATATTACTGAAGGACAGCTGGAAGAAGCGTCGGAAGTAACCTCGGAAAAAACAGTAGAAGAAATAGAGAATTCAGAGAATATTAGTTGATTTTCAAGCTATCAAAGGCTCCATGAATTATGGTATTATAGTTCATGGAGTTTCTTTTTTATAATTAAAACGTAACTCGTGGAAATGAAATAAACATATATAAGATGAGGTGTTTTTATGTCAAATGCAATTTATGAAAAACTTGAGAGTTGTGTAAAGGCAGTAAGAGAGAAGACTGATTTTGTGCCAGATGTTGCTCTTGTTCTTGGTTCAGGACTTGGTAACTATGCTGATAATATCAAGATTGAGACAGAGATCAGCTACAGCGATATTCCAGGCTTCCCTGTATCTACTGTTCCTGGACACGCTGGAAAGTTTATCTTTGGATATGTTGGAGATGTTAAGGTTGTATGCATGAAGGGAAGAGTTCACTTCTATGAAGGCTACGATGTAACAGATGCTGTACTTCCAGCTAGACTTATGAAGATGCTGGGAGCTAAGATCCTGTTCCTTACAAATGCAGCTGGCGGACTTGGAGAAGGATTTAAGGCTGGTGATCTGATGCTCATAACAGATCATGTTTCTATCTTTGCTCCTAATCCACTTATCGGACCAAACGTTGACGAACTGGGACCTCGTTTTGCTGATATGTCAGAGGTTTATGACAAGGATCTTCAGGAGGTTATCAGAAAAGCTGCTAAGGCAGAGGGCATTGATCTTAAGGAAGGTGTTTACTGCCAGCTTACAGGACCATCTTTTGAGAGTCCTGCTGAGATCAGACTTCTTGGCAAGCTCGGAGTTTCTGCAGTTGGTATGAGTACTGTTATCGAGGCTATTGCTGCTAACCACATGGGTATGAGAATCTGTGGCGTTTCCTGCATCAGTAACCTTGCTGCTGGTATCAGCGAGCAGCCTCTTTGCCATGAAGAAGTTCAGGAAGCTGCTGATAAGGTAGCACCTCTTTTCACAAAGCTTGTAACAGAGGCTATTAAGGGCTTTACATTATAATAAATTGTTTGTTTATCGGGAGAGGGTATGAGAACAAGATTCTATAATGCAAGAGTACTGACTATGGAGTCAGGACGAGACATTTTCTTTGGGGAAGTTTGGGTAGTTGAAGACAAAATCATCTTCGTAGGCACAGAGGAAGAGGGCCGAAACTACTGTAATGAACATAAAGATACGATTCTTATCTGGGATAGGGAGATTGACTGCCATGGCAATCTCCTTATGCCTGGATTTAAGAATGCTCACACTCATTCAGCCATGACTCTTATGAGGTCCAGGGCTGATGATCTGCCTCTTCAGGACTGGCTTGGAACACAGATATTTCCTATAGAAGCCAAGATGACTGGAGAGGATATCTATCATTTATCCAAGATTTCTATTCTGGAATATCTCACAAGCGGAATTACATCTGTATTTGAAATGTACCTGACACCATTTACGGTGGCAGATGCCTTTAGAGACTGCGGAATGAGATGCGTTCAGACAAGCTGTGTCAACAATTTCAGCCAGTCTGTAGAGCTTCTTGAGAAGTACTATACAGATATCAATGGAAAAGACCCATATAACTCTTTTATCCTCGGCGTTCACGCAGAGTACACCTGCTCAAAAGAGCTCTTAGAAGAGTGCGCTAAGCTCGTTCAGAAGTATAAAGCTCCTTTCTGGGCACATATTCAGGAAACAGAGACTGAGACAAAAGAGTGCGTTGAGAGATATGGAATGACTCCTATAGAGTTCTTTGACAGCTTAGGCCTTTTTGATTATGGCGGAGGCGGCTATCACGTCGTTTGGACTAATGACAGAGACAGAGAGATCATGAAAAAGAGAGGTCTCTATGTTGTGACTAATCCAGGCTCTAATACTAAGCTTGCAAGCGGTATTGCGCCTATTGCCAAGTATCTTGAATGTGGTATTCCTGTTGCCATAGGTACTGATGGCCCAGCCAGCAACAACTGCCTTGATATGTTCAGGGAGATGTTCCTTGTTACTGGTCTTGCCAAACTCAAAGATATGGATGCATCAAGCGTAGATGCTGCAGAAGTTCTCAAGATGGCGACAGTTAACGGAGCCCACGCTATGGGACTTAATGATGCAGACGTACTTGCAGAGGGGAAACTTGCTGATATCATCATGCTTGATCTGCAGCAGCCTAATATGCAGCCTATCAACAATATCGTCAAGAACATCGTTTATAGTGGCAGTAAGAGCAACGTAATCATGACTATGATCGGTGGTATCATCCGCTACGAGAATGGTAAATTCAATATTGGCGTAGAACCATCAGAGGTCTATGCCAAGGCTGAGGAGATCAAAGCCAGAATATACGGAAACTAACTATAGTCAGACTTAAATAGAAAAGGAAATATATGGAAGCACTTATATTATTAGCTGTTTTAGCAGGTATTTGCCTTATTGCTTACCTGCTGGGGCTTCGTGATAAGAAAATTCAGGAAAAGTATCTGATTAAAAGGCTAAAGGACAATTTCGGTCAGGCTCCAAACAGAGAGTATAAGGCTGACGATCTTGACCATCTGCCGGGGTATTATTCCAAGCACAAGGAAGAGTTTCAAATTGATGATACAACCTGGAATGACCTTAATATGGACGGCGTATTTGCCAGAATGAATTACTGTCTTAGCGCTTCTGGTGAAGAGTATCTTTACTATATGCTCAGATCACCCAAGCAAAAAGACGATTTTGATAAGCTTGAGAGGCATGTTGATTTCTTCATGAATAATGATGAAGAAAGAAGAAAATGTCAGGTTATTTATTCAAATATTGGCAGAAGAATCAGATATTCAATTTATGACTATATAGGATATCTTGATAATGCTCCTGATTTATCAAATGCCAGACATTTTCTGATGATTGCACTTATGGCTGTAGCTGCCGGTTTAATGTTTGTTAATTTTACTGTTGGCTTTCTTGCACTGGTAGCAATCTCACTTACTAATATTATTAACTATTTTGGGATAAAGAATAAAATAGAGCCATATCTTGCATCTTTTGCATATATTCTGAGGGCAATATATGCTGCTGGATACTTTGAAAAAGTAAAGATTTCTGAGATTTCAGAGGATGTAGACAGACTTACTTCTTTAGCCAAGAATTTTAAGTCCTTTACCAGAGGCTCTTTTATACTTATGGGAAGTAGTAAGTATAATTCTTCTGGAAATCCGCTTGAAATTTTACTGGAATATATAAAGATGGCGCTTCATCTTGATCTTATTAAGTTTAATAACATGTATAAACAGGTTATGGATAAAAAGGATGATCTTGATGAGATAATCACTATCCTTGGAAGATTGGAAGCTGAGATATCTATAGCATGCTTTAGAAAGTCTTTTGATGGCGGCTATTGTATTCCTGAATTTGCAGAAGGCAATTATGCTGGAGAAGAGCTTTATCATCCTCTTATTGTTGATGCAGTAGCTAATAGCATTGATACTGGAAAGGGGCTTCTCATTACTGGTTCCAATGCTTCAGGAAAATCTACATTCCTTAAGACCTGTGCAATAAACGCGGTAATGGCGCAGTCTATTCATACTGTCCTTGGTAAGAGCTACAAGGCTCCTATTTACAGGATTTACTCATCTATGGCGCTCAAGGATGATATCTTTGGCGGAGATTCCTACTACATTGTTGAGATTAAGTCTATTAAAAGAATTCTTGATGCAAACAAAGAGAAGGGTGCTCCTGTACTTTGCTTTGTTGATGAGGTGCTTCGCGGAACTAACACAGTTGAGAGAATTGCAGCATCAACTCAGATTCTCAAGTGCTGCGCTGATAACGGAGTGATGTGTTTTGCAGCTACTCATGATATAGAGCTTACATCTCTTCTTAAGAATGAGTTTGATATCTATCACTTTGAGGGAAATGTAACTGACAATGACGTTCAGTTTGATTATCAGATAAAAGAGGGACCGGCTACAACGCGTAATGCCATTAAACTCTTAAGTGTTCTTGGTTATGATAAGACGATCGTTGATGATGCCCAGAACCTTGCTGAGCACTTCCTTAAAGATGGAGTTTGGGCATAACTAAATAGTTATTATTGCTATTGACATAGTCGTACGGCTATATTTATAATCAAATTATATAAATATAGTCGAACGGCTATTTTTTATTATCTGAGATGAGTATATAGCCGTACGGCTATAATACGTGATGATAAAGCCATGATCTTGCATGAACAGAGGGAATGCCATGAAAATTACGGATTCTAAATCTTTTGGTGAAATGATCAAAAAGAGAAGAAAGAAGATGGGATACACACAGAAGTATGTGTGCGAAGTAAGTGGTATCAGTGCCAGCTTTATTTCTGACTTGGAAAATGGCAAGGCTTCAATAGAACTAGGTAAGGCTATTTATCTGGCTAATCTATTGGGAATTGATATTGAGCTTAATGAGAGAGGTATATAAATGAGGCATTTGTCTATATTTATAGAGATAACCGGTGAACAGAAATATGTCGGCAGCATTGTTGGTGAGTCTTATAACGATGCCTGTTTTCGGTATTCCAGAGAATATCTTGATTCAGTATATGCTGCGCCAATATCTATTTCACTGCCTTTGCAGGAGGAAGCATTTTCTTCATCTGTGACCAGGAATTTCTTTGAAGGTCTTTTACCGGAAGGCTTTTCCAGAAAGGCTGTAGCAAACTGGATCAAGACGGATGAGAATGACTATATGACGATTCTTGCAACTCTTGGAAGTGAGTGCCTTGGTGCCATCAAGGTTGTTGATGATGATTTGTCCGGATTACAGGATAAGAGTACATCTGACTATGAGAAACTCTCTGTTGAGCAGGTGAAGGCTCTTGCAGAGGAAGGCGCGTCCAAATCTACTCAGGTTCTTTTGGAGACGCATTTATCTCTGACCGGAGCAACTGGTAAGGTTGGTTTATATTATGATGATGCTAATGATGACTGGTATTTACCAACAGGAGATGCTCCCAGTACTCATATTGTCAAACAGAGCCATGTGAGACTTGAGAGAATAGTACTTAATGAGCAGCTGTGTATGCTGACAGCTCATAATCTTGGAATCGATATTCCTGAAACATTCATTGTAGATACAGGAAGCGGTGCTGATTCAGATATTCTTTATGCTACTAAGCGATATGACAGAGTGATCAGTGATAAAAAAGTTATAGATGGACTTAAAGTGCCTATCAGGCTACATCAGGAAGACTTTGCACAGGCCATGGGAATATCAGCCAGTGACAAATATGAAAAAGAGGATTCTGGCTATATTCGCAGGATGTTTGATCTGGTACGCTTTTATTGTAGTGATCCTATTATGGAGCAGAACAAACTTTGGAAGAGGATATGTTTCAATTTCCTTATTGGTAATACTGATTGCCATATTAAGAACTATTCACTGGTGTATAATGATAATCTTAAGAATATTAAATTGTCACCTGCATATGACATTGTCAGCACCAGGATTTATAATATGACAAAGGAAATGAGTTTTTATATCGGCGGAGAACTTGATATAGAACGTCTTAACAGAGCAAGCTTTTCAAGTGCAGCAGCAACTGTCGGAATACCAGAAAGACTTGCTATGAAGATATTCGATGAAGCAGCAGAAGGCTTTGAGGATGCATTATCCAAGGCTAGTGCCAAGCTAGGCGAAAAAGGCTTTGGAGATGCAGATAAAATGCAAGCAGATATAATTAGAAAAGGCGGCTACGCCAATTTGTAATAAGGAGAAAAAATGAGAGTAGAAATATATTCAGACGGATCAGCAAGAGGAAACCCAGATGGGCCAGGTGGGTATGGTACAATACTCAGATATGTGGATGCCAAGGGTGAAGTTCATGAGAAGGAACTTAGCGCAGGCTATGACAAGACTACCAATAATAGAATGGAGCTTATGGGAGCAATAGTTGGACTTGAAGCTCTGAACAGACCATGTGATGTTGAGATGTTCTCTGATTCACAGTACGTTATCAAGGCATTTAATGACAAGTGGATCGATGGCTGGATCAAGAAGGGCTGGAAGACAGCAGGTAATAAGCCTGTTAAAAATGTAGAGCTGTGGAAGAGACTTCTGGCTGCTGCTGAACCACATGGAATCAGATGGAACTGGGTCAAGGGACATGCTGGACATTCAGAGAATGAGAGGTGCGATCAGCTTGCAACAGCTGCAGCAGATCAGGATCCAGATATGCTTCTTCATGATGATGGCGGAGATTTGAAGTGATTTATGTACAGTTAATAGTACATTGTGATAATTGATTTATGAGGTTATTTATTTGATACATTACATAGCTGACTGTCATTTCTATCACGGAGCTCTTAATACCAAGATGGATAAAAGAGGTTTCGCTGATGTTATAGAAATGAATGAATACATGATAGAAAAATGGAATAGTAAGGTCAGTAAGACTGATACGGTGGTTATCTTGGGTGACCTATCACTTGGTACTGTGGACGAGACTAATGAACTTATCCATCGTCTTAATGGTAAGTTATGCCTTATCACAGGTAATCACGATAAGTTTGTAGGAAAACCTGACTTTGATGCAGCCCGCTTTGAATGGATTGATAATTACCGCGAAATTACTGATTCTCAGAAAAAAGTAATCTGCAGCCATTATCCAATACCTTTCTATGAGGGCCAGTATCGTAAGCGCCACAATGGTGATCCTAAAACCTTTATGCTGTATGGTCATGTCCATGAGACAAGAGACGAGCTCTTGATGCAGAAGATCATCAATCTGATAAAAGAAACACCGTATTATCCAATTGGAAGTGAACATGAGAGTACGATTCCATGTAATATGATCAATTGTTTCTGCAAGAAATCTGACTATACACCACTTACGCTTTCTGAGTGGATCAGACTTGATCAGGAGCTCAAAAATAATAAATAATAAGAATGTAAAAGGATGACTGTTATGTAACAGCCATCCTTTTAATATGGATTATAAATATGAAGTGGAATAATACGCAATTAATAAATTCTATAATTTCCTGACAACGCAAGAAGAGCGAACATGTACAGGCAGTTGTCATAGTAGCGGCGAACGCCTTTTCTCATAGGCTGATTCCAGAACCACTTAACCCACTTGGTGGCAAGTTCCATCTCTTCTGGAGTCTTAGCTACAAGAGCGCCCTGAGCAATTGTAGAAACAAGACCAAGAGGATGAAGAACAGGTCTGTCTGTAGGAGTACCATCTATCTTGTATTCGCATCTGACTGCCTCAAGATCTGTACCAAAGAACTTCATCATTCGGATTGGTGCTGACTGTTGACCGTGGTCATCTGAGAACCATACGCTATCAAGACCGATATTAGCGGCTGTTCTATATGCATCGCTAAAGAAGTTACCATAGTAGCCCCATGCAAGCTCTTTATCCATAGGAGTGCCATCAAAATTAGCATACTCGGCGCTAAGTCCAGTCTCCTTATGGCAGGCTGTAACAAGATAGTCTCTACTAGCAGCTGCTGCCTTTTTAAAGAAATCGCGATCTTCCTCATTAGCCCAAAGAGCAAAGAGCTCGTAGAAGTGTGGGAGATGATAGGAAGGATCAGTAAAATCGATGCCTGGAACAAAGAGAATCTGATGATTGTCTCTATTCCACATAGGACAGCCAACACGTCCGTTCTCACCCTTGTGTATGCAGGCACTCAGGATTTCTTTAGCTTCGCGGCTATACTCAAAGATACCTTCGTCGTCGCCCCATCTATGGGAAGCAAAGAAAAGTGCCATTGCATAGAATTCTTCTCCGTCAGGAGCAGGGCCATAGGCGTTCTTGGTGCCATTTGTCTGACATGACCATGCAAAATAGCCTTCGTTCTCGCCCTCGTCCATGAACATGTAAGTCTTGGACCATTTCCAGATACGGTCAAATTCTTCCTTCATATCAAGCTGAACGCACATCATCATGCCGTAGGACATGCCTTCTGTTCTGGCATCATTGTTGCCAGTATCGCACAGATATCCCATATCTGCACCGACCTCATGATAGATACGCTCATTTTCATCGTAAAAGAAAGTCTGAACAGCCTCCTTGATTCGAGCCTGTATTTCCTCCTCTGGAATTCCAATTTCCTTAAGAAGATTTTTGTAATTTTTGTTTTCAAATGCTCCCATAGTATTTCCTTTATTGTCTTTATTTATGCTGAAATTTTAAGTGATGCTTTTGCTGAAACTTTTCTTTTTCCAAGAATGATCTCGTGGATATGCTTGAGTACAATTGCAGATGGAACACCAAGAGCAAATACAACAAGAACATATACGATTACATACTTGATGTGGTGAGGTGAACGAACACCACCGTCAAACTGCCATCCAAAGAGCTCTACGAATAAGCCATGGATGAGATAGAACTCAAGTGTGATTGTTCCCATGAAGTTGATGAACTTGTTGCCAACCTTGAGTTTCATGCTAAGAAGGAGAACGCATAATACGAAAAGTGTTGTAACAACTGCCTGTGATGAAACGCTGATAAGTCTGTTCATAACAACTATGTTATGAGGAAGCCATTCTTCTCCATAGTATCCAAATCTGCCGCATACTCCCTGTGACCAACGATAAACAGGATAGTAGCCAATGAAAGCAACTGCAAAATATACCCAGTAGAACTTCTGAAGATGAGGAACAATTTTGTTCTCGAACTTAGCAAAGATGATTCCAACAGGGAAAAGAATTACACAGTTGTACCACCATTCGCCTCTGAGCCAGTAGTCGTTATGATCAATATTTGTACCCAGAACGATATAAGCTATAACGAATGCAGTAGTAGCAAATACTGCAAGGCCATCCTTCTTGATGAATTTAAATGACAGATAGAATGCCAGATAGAAGAATGGAAGAACGATGACATACCAGGTATTAGGATTGCAGAGATCAATGCTTGTAAGATAAAGAGCAATCTGCTTGCCATCCATCTTCTCGCCAATAAGAAGTCTTGCTACAAAGAAGATAAGTGTAGTTGTGTAAAGAGCAAGAACAACAGGTAGGATACGCTTCTTGATGAAGCCATTTAAGTAGTTCTCCTTGGAATGGAAGCTCTTGTATACACCATAACCATTGAAGAAAAGGAAAACAGAAACGAGAAGGAATCCTGCATTTACGAAAATATCAAGACCATGAACGATTCTGCTCTGTGGCTGGATCCATGATGCGCAGGTCTTCTGTGCGATGTGGTGGAGCATAATACAGATAGCAAGGAATCCCTGAACTGCCTTAGTCTGCTTAAGTGATAAGAATTCTTCGTTGAAATTCTTAACCCCAGAAAACTTCGCTCCCCATAACAAAATAATCGGTAGAATTACATAGACTGAATAAATTAGTTGTTTCATACCATACCTCCAAAATACATTTTTTTGTCTATTTTTGCATGCAAACAAATGCACGCATAACCCCACATAAAATATAGTATTTTGGACTAATTTTTGCTACGCAATTCTTTCTATGAGTATGTCAATAATTGCGGAGTTTACAAAGTTTACAGATATGAAAATGAGTTTACAGTGACTAATGATTATACTTTGATTAGATATTCTGTATGCATGGTATACTTGTTATGTGTTGAAGATTTATTGATGAGAGCTAGGGTATATTATGAGATACGAATATGATTTTAGATATAAAGATGTTCTTATAAGAAAAAGAGAGAAAGGGTTAACGCCCGAGATATTGCATAAAGGCGATACTAAATGGAGCGAGCTTATCCCAAGACCAGATCATAAAGATGAATCATATGCAAGGGCTGTCTATCTAGGCCAGGGCTGTTGGGAAAATCTTGAGACGATATCCGATGAAGAAGCTGAAGATATACTCAGATCGTGGGGGTATGATGTAAATCCCCCTGCAGCGCAGTAACTTGCAAAATCAAGACCAAATTAGTACCTGTCAATGTGAAGAAAATTTCATAGTGACAGGTACTTTTTGTTATTACAATGGCTAGAAGCAGATTTACGAGCCATCCGCGTAGCTAGGCATATCAGGGTCAGTTGACAAAAAAGATGTTTTTGATATTGATTATACAATAGCGTTACAAAAAGAAATCTATGATGCAAAATTAGCAGATCTTAGCTGCGAATTTGAAATATCCAATATTGAATATGCCAGTGCACAATAGTTGTGCAATAAAAAACGCCCAAAGTGGGCGTCTTTTCGATATGTCATGTGCCGGGCTTCTTGGCAGCTGTATTAGGTGGTGATTTTCTTGCAGCGGCTGCTTGAGCAGCGGCCACGGCCTTTTTCTTTGCGGCAGTTACTGCTGCTTTTTTCTTTTGCGCTTCTACTGCAGCAGCATATTCTGCCTTTTTTCTTGCGGCTTCTTGAGCTGCAGCTATTTTGGCTTCTTTCTTTTTTCTAGTGATTCGGAGTATTGTGGCAATTATTAGCAGTAAAGGGATTATTATAGCCAAAGCAGCCATAACATAAATATAGTAGAGCGGGATAAGTCTAAATTCAGCTCGCATTTGCTGATTTGCTCCCATATTTAGAAGATCCCATGTTAAAGTTTTTCCGTCATCTGAAACAAATGTTGCATTACTACTGGATGCTTTTTCAGGTAGGTGAAGTACCACATTTATACAACCACCATAGTTTAAAAAATCGGTCTTATATAATTCAAAATCGTACGCGTCTTCATCATCGAAAAGCTGTCCATGGAAAGTGTATGACATACCATCTTTTGTTATCGATAGCTTATCACTACTTAATCCACCAAAGCTTGTCTCAATCCCATCTACCGCGCTGACAATATTCGATAGCTCCTGATCTTTTATTGTAAAGACGTAGCCTAGATAATCGTCTTCCGTGTAGAGTCTATAATCCCAACCGCGAGCCTTCATATCTCGTAATTCTTCTGAGGAAAAAAATTGATATTCAGCCATTTCTTTTAACACAGCAAAAAGTAAAGAGGCATCAACTTTTTGATTCCTTCTTATAGTGATATCCAAATTGATACGAGCACTTTGTCTTGATGAGCATCCCGTTAAAGAAACAGCTATAAACACCGCTAGAAGTGTAGTTATTAACATCTTTTTCAGTTGTTTCATATTTAATCCTTTGTATATCTGGTAGGGCTGTATTTAGATTGTTTAACTATTCATATCTTTAAAAGTCTGTAGCTGCATACCCTAAATAGACATAGTGGGTAATTAGCCAGTTTCCATCGTCCAATTCTTCTGTATCACATAGCAGTAGACCAATTGGTATAAACAAGTCATATTGATCGCTGTTTCCAAGAGTCTCAATGACTTCATTTAGGTATCTATCATATTCTTCCGACTTATCATATTCTCGTTTCCATTCGTTGTAGATATCTTTAGATATAACTGCCTGGAATTCGCATTCATAAGCGTTTTCATCATAAACAACGCTATTGTTCAATGTCTTATCCTTACAATAAGCATAGTAAGCATCCATACTTGTGATAACATCTCCATCACTTATGCCATAATCTGCTAATGATCTTTTTATCAATCCTGAATATTTTCCGCCATTGCAAGGAGGCAAATATACTGAATTAAACATACGAGTATGCATATAGTTATCAGCATCACTGAGGTTGAAATATTCATAACTTATAGGCTCATCATCGTCCCATGTACAATCAACGTTATAATAATCTGAGTCAAGTTTTATTATGTTCCATCCATGCATTCCACCAAAGAGCAGTCCAAATCCGCCCCAACCAACGCACGTATATGTTGGTATTTCTAGTTTTTGCATCAGGTACTGAAAAGCTTTGGCATAACCTGCGCAAACAGTTGAATCATTGACAATGGCACTGTAAGCACTTTGATTTAAGACTGCATCTTCATCATATTCTAATTTATTATCAAGATAATCATGGATGTATTTTTCTTTTTCAAAATCGGTTTCCAATCCCTTAGCGCCTTGTACCATTTCATTTGCGGCAGCTTCAAATCTCTGTTGGGCCGCTGGAATATCTGGCAATTCATCAAAATAGTAGAAGTCAAGCCTTATTACATTGCCATTGTAGTCATACCGCTTGTATATAGAGGCATCAACCCAGAATAATTCAGGATGATCATATATCACACTAAACATAGCTGTATTCCATTCGGAGCCGGTAGCTTCTTCTACTGGTAAAAAGGACTCATTTAATGCAACTGCATTTGCATAAATCTGCTTATATAATCGCTTTCCTTTGTCGTTTAAAATGTTGTAATAAGGGTAGAACAAAGGGTCAAAAGTCTCGTTTTCGCCAGTTTCTCCTACATCTGTATCTTTTACAACTTCAGCCGCCTGTTCTTCGTCTTGTACGATTTCTACTTCTGCTTCTGGAACTTTATAATCAGATCTGCTTTCATTAGAATCCTCAAAGGCTTTTCTATATTCTTCTTCGCTGTAGTTACTGTTTTCGTCATTGCCTGTAAATCCTTCAATAAAACCTTCAGTAAAATCCTTTACAAACTGGTCATATGTAGAATCATTTTTAAACTCATCATCAATGGCGTCATCGCTCCAGTCTGATACATATTCCTCATACGTTTTTTCCGGTGTTGTATCAACAATTGATTTTTGTGAGCTCTCTGTATCAGTAGTTTGAGGCTTTTCTGGGATGTATAATGACACCTCAGCAGTACTCGCTTGCTGAGATTCCTTTTTGTCATCTTCATTTGTGACTTTGTTTACCACGTCAGTGATAACATCGTGTGCAGTGGGACTAACTATGCTGACAAGCATAAAAAGAAATACTAAGGCTAATAATGCAGCTATAAAATACAATATTTTTTCGATTATCTTCATGTCCAAACTCCATTTTGGAAACCATAAATACCATCTCAAAATTATTTAGATACGAGTTAATTTTATCATCATACTATTAAAAAACGATAAAACATTGATTATATATAGATAAATCCTACCAATGGTGAGAATTATAAGGAAACAGCCGAACATTTTTCTAAATATACCTAATCTAACGTCTCCCCAAAATGTACCAAAACTCCCCTTCTAATCCCCGGATTTTCACGCTTCATTTAGTACCAAATCTGACGAATGATTGGATGGGTAATGGCATATTATAGATCTTAAGAAAATCTTAAGAATTTCACACCTATACAGCACAAGTATTCTGTGATAACATACTCAACGTGCTTATTTCTAGAGCACATACTCAGCAGCCGAATGGTTGTCATGGCGTATTCACGCCAACTTATTCCTACAGCAGCTTGCAAGCAACGTAGAAACTTTATTAGTGAAAGGAAACAAAACTATTTAATGCCAATCGAAAACAAAAAGTACAAGGACACCGTCTTTAGGATGCTGTTCAATAATAAACTGTACCTTCTGGAATTATACAATGCAATGAATGGTACTAGCTACACCAATCCAGATGATCTAATTATCACCACACTTAGTGGTGAAACATTTATGAAAATGAAAAATGACCTTTCATTTATCATTGATTTTGAACTTAATATCTTTGAGCATCAATCAACGATAAGTCCAAACATTTCACTT
>JAEEGI010003146.1_pt1 | contig 39518 bp, 30 predicted proteins | sample 8958751 | NCBI WGS metagenome assembly JAEEGI01 (sample SAMN16246545, study PRJNA631951) | gut metagenome | biome: gut microbiome; feature: rumen; material: KS-attached | host: Bos | place: Iran: Karaj | collected 2018-10 | reverse complement strand
GACGAGACCACCGTAGAGCGTCAGCACCAGATTCTCGTGGATGACCTCGTTGAGCAGCGTGCGCCTCTTGGCGCCGAAGGCCTTGCGGATGCCCATCTCAGCGCGTCGCGCCTCCATGCGGTTGCTGACCAAGCCGCTAAGGTTGATGGCGGGCAGGAAAAGGAACAGCAGCATCAGAATGGCGGGCACCATCAGGTTTTTAGCCTGGTCTTTGAAGCCTTCGGCATCGATTTCTCCAAAGAAGTTTAGATTCTTGAAGAAATGAGAGGTGGCACTGACTACCCATTCCGTATTCTCGCCTAACTGTGAACTGACTACGACTTTGTAGTGCTGGCGCATCGGTTCTAACTCCTCGAGGAAGTCCTTCCGCGAAAAACCTTTTTGCAGCATAACCTGTACAGCAAGGTGACCACTGTAGGAAATCCCCTCAATTTGTTGGTCTGGCTTAAAGAATACATCGCCCTCTAACTTATATGGGACGTAGAGGTCGGCAGCGGTATTCTCCATCAGTCCGCTCACCGTCTTGACCACACCGACAATGCGGAGAGACAGGCGTTTGTTGATACGGTCGAGGACGATGTGAGTAGTGTTGCCCAACTGCTTGGCCACCTTGTCGGAAATGACGCACACAGGCTCGCCACCACGGAACTCTTTCTCGGAGAACGGGCGGCCATCGATGAACGCGAGGTCGTAGATGCGGAAGAAGTCGGGGTCACAGCCTATGGCAAAGGCGTTCATTGTTTTCTTCTCCTCATCATCGCCGACGATTAATTGGGCGTACGTGACACCCGTGACCGCCTCGACGCACTCCATCTTGCGGAAAGTGGAGTCGATGGCCGCGGTGGAGACTCCAAATTGTAAACCGGAATTGTTGGCCTTTGCTGAATCCGTAACAAAACCATTGATAACGTATAGCGTGCGGCTACGGTTCGACTCTGGTGGGATGTCGGCTATCTTGATATTCAGCACGATGGCAATGACCATCGCCGAGGCTATGGCCACCGCCGTGCCCGCGACATAGATGGCAGAAAAGAGCTTGTCTTCGCGAATGAGCGCAAAGGCATGTCGTATGATCTTAATCATTCGTGTAATTCGTGAAATTCGTTGTCGTAAACATCACTGTATCTGCCGTCCGTCGAGGAACTTGATGATGCGGTCGGTCTGTGCCGCCTGCTTCTCGTTGTGGGTTACCATGACGATGGTTCGGCCGTCCTCCTTGTTCAGTTTGTGCAGCAGTTCCATGATTTCGGCACCCATCTTCGAGTCGAGGTTGCCGGTGGGCTCGTCGGCCAGCAGGATTTCGGGGTTGCCGATGATGGCGCGGGCGATGGCCACGCGCTGGCACTGTCCGCCGGAGAGCTGCGTGGGGCGGTGCTTCATGCGGTGGCTGAGGCCGACGCGGTCGATGACCTCCTTGGCGAGTCGGATGCGCTCGCTGCTGCGTACGCCTCGGTAGATGAGCGGCAGTTGCACGTTGTCGATGACGTTGAGCGTCGGGATGAGGTGGAACGACTGGAAGACGAAGCCTAACGTCTTGTTGCGCAGTTCGGCAAGTCGGTTGTCGCTCATCTTCGGGTTAATCACCTGTCCGCACAGCTCAATCTCGCCGCTCGTCGGCTCGTCAAGCAGTCCCATGATGTTCAGCAGCGTCGACTTGCCGCAGCCCGACGGCCCCATGATGCTCAGGAACTCGCCCTTCTTCACTTCGATGTTTACATTCTCCAACGCCTGTGTCTCCACTTCGTCGGTACGGTAGATCTTGTTGATCCCTGTTAGTTTGATTACTGTTTCCATTGTTCTTTTGTTTTTATTGTTATTTGTTTATTCATCTTTTAATGCTACGGTTATTTCGCTCCTGCAGATGCGCCACGCAGGAATGGCGGTGGCGACGAGCACGGCACATAATATAATAAGGTAGACGGCGGCGGAGACCACGAGGAAGTGGGTGCCGAAGTCGTCGAACCAGTAGCGGACGGCGGGGTTGTGGCTCTCAAAACCTTTAAAGAGTCCACGAGCGGCGGCAAACTGGAAATAGATGATGCAGCCAAGGATGACGCTAATCGTAGTCAACAGCCACGCCTCGCGGATGAATCCTAAGAAGACGCTCCACTTCGTTGCGCCGAAAGCACGTCTTACACCGGCCTCCTCGCGGCGCTGGCGAGTGTACATCAGCAGCGTGCCGAATACACCGAAGGCGAGGTTGATGGCGAAGAAGGCGGCGATAAGCAGGTTGCGGCGCGTCTGCCGGCTGACGGGGTAACGTCCTGTTTCCTTTTCCTCAATCTGGCGGGCCGTCTGCATCTGGCGGACGTAGCAATGCGCCGTCACGAGGTCGTGCTGCATCTCCTGCTGGTGTTCCTCGATGAACCGCTCGGCGTTGACGCCCTCACGCAATCGGGCAATGATGGGCACGCTGGTGCTCGGGCCGTTCGTGAACAGAAAGAGGTTGGCGTAGTCGCGGTCGTAGATGTCGTAGCGCACGTCCTCGACCACGGCGCGGATGGGCAGGTCCTTGGTCAGCCAGGCGTAGTCCTCCTTGTCGTCGTCCCAACCGTAGAAGTTGGCCTTGACGGTGCGCCCTGCCACGTCGATGGTGCCGAAGAGGCCCATAGCCAAGGAGCGGGTGAGGATGATGGTGCGCTCCCACTCGCAGTCGTGGGTCAGCTCGGCGGTGGGCACCTCGGGCGTCAGCGACTCGATGCCGAGCACCTCGAACATCTTGTCGTCATTCATGAAATAGAAACTATGAGTCAGGATGGAGTCGCCGTTGTGGATGAGACCGTGGAACGAGCCGACATTGCCGAAGCCGATGGGGATGCTATGGGCACGGTAGGCCATCTCCACGCCGTCCATCTCCTGCACCTTCTTCAGCAGGCTCTTCTCCTCGCTTTGGGTGTCGCCGAAATTGTTATACAACTCCTCCTTGGAGAAGTTGCTGACCACTTGGAATTGCACCAGCCGGTCGGGGTCGTAGCCTAACGGCAGGTGGGTGATGTAGCCGGTGACGAGCACGGGGTCGAAGGCCCACCAGCAGGCGAAAGTGACGAGCACGAGTTCGAGCGTGAGCCAGATGGACGTCTTGCGTCCGAATATGTCTTTCAGCTGTTTCATTTCTTAATCATCATGGATTCCACAATAGGTTTACGGAGGCTGAGCCACGCGGGCAGCGTTGCCGCTAAGACGTTGAGCACGCAGCAGACGAGGAGGGCGATGGCGAAGACGGCGGGGCCGAAGAACATCTCGCCCTTCAGCAGCGGCACCGTGCCGTAGAGCTTGTAACTGTCGGAGAAGACGTTGAACACCCAGTCGCGCCATCCGTAGAGGGCCGCCCACGCAAGGCACAAGCCGACGATGCCGCCGATAAGCGTCAGCACCAGATTCTCCATGACGACCTCGCCGAGCAGCGTGCGCCGCTTTGCACCGAAAGCCTTGCGCACGGCCATCTCCGGCAGTCGGCGCTCCATGCGGCTGGCCACCATGCCGCTGAGGTTCAGCGCGGGCACTAAGAGGAGCAGCAGGATGGCGGGCGTGACGTACCAAAGGAGGTTCCCGCCCCAGGCATTGAACACGGAGCCAATGCCCGTCCACACTTCCTCGTAGTGCGACTGTAGGCGGGCGGTCATATCAACCGGCTCGTCTTTGTGCATGGCGTTGTAGCGGGCCTCCACGGCTTTCATCTCCTGCAGGAAGGCGAGGCGCTTGGCGGCGGGCACGCTGAAGGTGAGACTCAGGGGCATTTCCAGATAAGAGGCGCCAGCGCTTTTCAGGAAATCCTCGTTGGTGTAGGGAATCCAGATGTCGGCGGCGCACTTCTCCGTCAGGGCGCTGGGCGTCTCGACAACGCCGCAGATGCGGAAGGCGAGGCGGTTGAGGGTGAGGGTCTGGCTCACGCCTTTCTGCCCGTGGCCGAAGAGCTGGTCGCGCAGTTCCTCCGTGATGACCACCACGTTTCGTCCATTGTCGAAGTCGTCCTGTGTGAAGGGCGCACCTTCGATGAAGTGGAACTGGTAGAGACGGAAGAACCCCGCGTCCGTCAGTTTGCCTTTCACGGAATACTCGTGCACGCTGTCGGCCTGCGTGATGTAGTACGGGGTGTTTGTCCACATATCCATATCGCCCGTTATGCACTCCGGCGTCTGCATCTTCTGGAACAGGTCGCGGTACGTCTCATGGCGGACGGCTTCCAATTCGCTTTTCTCGTTCAGCATCCTCATGGCGTCCAAGTAGTACGTCGTGCTGCGTCGCACCTCCGGCGCAATGTCGGCAACCTTCACGTAATACACTTCGGCTATGAGCATCACGAAGGCCACGGCTAATGCCGTGCCCGCGATGTACATCGCTGAGTAGAGTTTCTCCTCGCGTATCAGGGCGAGGGCCTGTCTGAAATATCTCATATCATTTACGATTATTTTCCTGCCAATCTACAATACAATATCCGTGCCAAACTCGTAACTCGCTGATAATCAATAACGGCATAAAACAAAGTGTCCATTTCCGGACACTCTGCTGTTCGGAAATGGACAGTTGGACACTCGCAGTCCTTAGTGAGAGAATCGAGGGGAGAGGCTTTGGTAGGTTTCGTAGCCGCCAGTGTCGGAGGGGTAAATGATGGTGTCGATGAAATAGAGATTGCCGTCACTGCCTACCAGCACATTACCATCAACGGCATCGAAAATGTCGTGCTGACCATTTGTGAAATATTCGCCATTGTCCTCCGGGTGGAAGCCGAGACGAATGAACTCGTCGTGAATCTCCTGCTTGGTGGCGAGGCGGGCATCACGTACAAACTGCTGGACTAATACACCACAGACCTTACCGTCTCTGTTTTCGGCAAAGCCTATCATGCGGTATAGACAATCTGGGAAATACCTGTTGTGTGCCTTGATGCGCTCGAAGAAAGAAGTAAGGTTGTCATCGGAATATCGGAAATCGTTGAGTTTGATGATATTCTTACCATCGGGCGAGAGATAAGTTTCGTTTTCAGAGCCTCGGTCGAAGAAATCGCCAAACTGGCTGAGGTCGCTGAACCAGCAGCCTTTTTCTTCAGCCCACTTGCGGAGTCTTACCAGTTGGACTGTCTTGCAAGCCGTTGTTCCCGCAAGAGCCTCAATCTCCTCAAGGACTCTTCGCGCGAAAGCGGATGCGCTTTCCAGTATGCCATCTGAGCCATTTTCTGGGCATTCACTTTCTTGTGATAATCGTTCAGAATAATCTCCATTCATGCAGTCGTTTTGGTTTGACGGTGCAAAGATAATGATTTCCGCTGAATTATGCAAGATTTCATAGCAACTTTTCATTCATCCCTCAGCGCATGGGTGATTCTCGCCCCGACAATCTTCACGGCGGGGATGGCGGTGCCGATGAGGACGGCGCACAATATAATAAGGTACACGATGACGGAGACCACGAATAAATGGATGCCGAAATCATCGAACCAGAGGTGTATGGCGGAGATTGATAAGTTTTGTACCACATTTCTAATTTGAGTGACACACTTTGACGGAGGAAAGATATTGATTTCCGCTGAATTATGCTCATTTTCTCCAAAGATTATTTGGCGGTCTCATGGAAAATAGTTAATTTTGCTCCCGAAAGTTGGGAAAAGTGTATTTGGAATACATTAAATCGAACTTTCTGGCGTTTTATATGAGAATAGAAAGAGAAATCATAGGCAGGTTAAAGGTCTGGAAGGATGCTCCAAGCAGGAAACCCCTTTTGCTGCGCGGTGCCCGACAGATTGGCAAGACGTGGGTCATGGAAACATTTGGCAGGGAGTGTTTCAAGTATTGTGTGAAGTTCGACTTTGATCGCCAACAAGAGCTGAAATCTGTATTTCTGGCTACCAAGGACCCTCAACGGCTCATCAAGGAGCTATCGCTATACTGTGAACAGCCTGTCGTGGCTGGCGAGACACTGATAATCTTCGACGAGATTCAAGAGTGTGAGGAGGCGCTGAACAGCCTGAAGTATTTCTGCGACGAAGCCCCGGAATATCACATCATTGCCGCCGGTTCGCTGTTAGGTGTGGCCGTCAAGAAGCGCAGGATGACCGTACCTGTAGGAAAGGTCAGAATCATCGATATGTTTCCCGTCACCTTCAAGGAGTTTCTGCTTGCCAGCGATGTGCGGACATACGAATACATTGAGTCGCTCCACGAAATCCGCCATCTGCCGGAAATCATCATGAGCAAGCTGCGCACGGAGTATCGGCGCTATCAGGTTTCTGGGGGTATGCCCGAAGCAGTGGTAGCTCTGCTTGACAACCAAGGTATAGGCGCTGTGGAGTCGGCTTTGCAAGATATTCTTGACCTCTATGAACTTGACTTCGCCAAATATGCTGAGCCACGCGAGATTCCTCGCATCCATGCCATTTGGCACTCGTTGCCAGCGCAGTTGTCGAAGGAGAACCGTAAGTTTGTTTATAAGGTCATCAAGAGCGGTGCCCGTTCCAAGGACTACGAAGACGCGCTGATGTGGCTGGAAGATGCTGGCATGATCTACCGGGTGTTCAGTCTCAGCAAACCGGGTATGCCTCTGTCGGCCTACGAAGAGACCGATGCCTTTAAGGTATATGCCTGTGACTGCGGGTTGCTCCGCCGTCTGGCTCATCTGCCTGCCACAGTGGTCACCGACCCTATCGCCAACTACACTGAATTCAAAGGGGCACTGGCCGAGAATGCTGTCCTGCAATCCATAAAGCCTTTGATGGACGGCCAGACTCCCTATTACTGGACATCGCCAGGAACGGCAGAGGTGGAGTTCGTCATTCAGTGGGGCGACGAGATTATCCCCATTGAGGTGAAGGCCGAAGAGAATATTAGTGGCAGCAGCCTGTCTGTCTATTTCAAGAAGTACGCCCCTCGTCATCGTATGCGTTTCTCTATGTTGAACCTTCAATACAATGAGGGCCTGCTCAGTAGCCCGGCTCCGTTGGCGGGATGGCTCGACAAATGGATGTTCTTGATTCGATAGACAGTCTGCCCCCATACGGATTCACTCGTCTCTTATCGCATGGGTGATTCTATTTATCAAGAATTTGAGAGATTTGTCGAAGACCCACTGACCGTAAGGGAGGTAATTTGAGAATTATTATTGTAAAAAAAGAATTGTTTGGAATTCCCCGTCGCAAGCGACTGGAACTCTGCGGACTGAAACGGAAATGGCTTGCCATTTCTTCTCAAATTCCCTATAATTCTACTAAACTGCCAAAGGAGAAATTCTCTAATTCTCAAATTCTTGATTATTCTAAAGGTGGGAAACTTAAGTTCCTTATTATATGCCAAAACCATGCCAAACCCGAAACTCATTGATAATCAGTATGGGAAAAGAATGAAGTGCCCATTTCCGGACACTTACGGCGTCTATTTTCGGACACTTGCGCATCCGCCAAAAACGTAATTTCTCGAAGACACAAAAGAAAAACCCGCTTTTCTTTTGCGATTTAATTACTTATTTGTACCTTTGCACCTACGAATCACTATAACATAGAAGAACATGGAAGCTAAAGACGCAAGACCCTATCTGGTGGAACAACTCAAGCAGCAACACTGCTTGTGGAGCTACGACCACGATGCCATTGACGACTTGCCAGACGATATGCTGATAGAATTCGTGATGCTCTATCTCGACATTGATGAAATCAACATGCTCTTCCAGCTCTTCCCTTACAAAAAGGTCAAGCGTTCGTGGATAGAGAACGTCGTGACGCAGGGCGAGCGCTACTACACACTGAATTACTTCTTTGCCTGGTACTACTTCCACGTCAAGCGTCCCCGTGCTTACGTCAAAGCCATGGCAACGCGCCAATTAAACCGACGACTCTTAGCATGAATACACTCTCGCTTGCCCCACAGACCGGCCGAATCATCGAAGCCCTCTCTCTCCTGGAATGTATCAAGCCTTTCGTCTTGGTGGGCGGCACGGCACTGTCCATACAAATCAGCACTCGCCAAAGCGAGGATCTCGATTTTATGCGATGGAGGGAAGGAAAGGCAGATACACTTGACATCGGCTGGCCAAACCTGCAGCGGCAACTTGCTACCGTTGGCAAGGTACAGGATGTGCAGGTGGCCGGCTTCGACCAGGCCCTCTTCGTAGTCGATGGTGTGAAAGTGTCATTCTACGCCGCCCCGCGCAAGCGGATTCCCACGATGCGGGAAATCCCCTATCTGAACAACATCCGCCTGGCCGATATTGAGAGCATCGGTGTGATGAAGATGGAGGCCATGATGCGGCGCAGCAAGTTCCGCGACTACTATGACATTTACTCCATCCTTAAGCATGGCACCGACATCCACAAACTAATTCCCATGGCATTGGAGCACTCCGGCTACAAACTGAAGACGAAAGGTCTGATGGCCATACTTACCAACGGCGACCTCTTCCGTAAGGACAACCAGTTCCAGCTGTTGCATCCCGTTTATGATGTAACTCCTACCGACATTGAAACCTACATCAAGACTCTTTTGGCCTTCACTCCTCCCTTAACGCCACGGTAATGCTATGACTACTGACATCACTGAGATCATGAAAAAGGAAGGATCATTTATAATATGAAGAAACTACTGTTAATCATCATGCTATGGGGCGTTGGCGTTGTTTCCGTCATGGCCCAAGAGAAGGAGATCTCCCATATTGAGACCACGAAGAACTGGTATTACATCTTTGATGGGGATGGTAAAAAGATAAAGACACTATATCGTAGCGGATATGGCGACATCAAAGGATGGGGAAAGGACTTCTTCGTCACCAAGCGCGGCGCATATTATCTGATATGTGATGCTCAAGGTAAGACGCTGAAGACTCTTGGCGCACAGTCTGTAGGCGAGGTCATCTCTGTTTCAAGTACCACATTCACCAGTCGACTTGGCGTATGGATTTATACTTGGGATAAGGCAGGAAAGCGAATCAGGACAAGAGGAGCACAAAAGTGATCGTATATAACCTCTTTAAACGATGGTCCAGAAGATGAAAAGATATACAGACCTGTTTGTTGATTTCGATGATACATTGTACGATACACACGGCAATGCCGTGATAGCATTGCATGAGCTGTTTGATGCATTGCGTTTAGACCGGTACTTTGCCAATCCTGAGACATTCTATGATGAGTACTGGCGTACAAACATCGACCTGTGGACGCGTTACTCTCGGGGCGAGATAACACGTGATTACCTCATTGTGGAACGCTTCCGTCGACCGCTGAGCGTAGGTGAGGGACTGAACCCCACGGAGGCGTTCTGCTTGGAAGCCAGCGACAAGTTCCTGGACTTCTGTTCTTCGAAGCCCGGACTGGTGGACGGTGCCTGTGAACTGGTGGATGACCTCATGCGGAAAGGCTATCGGATGCACATCTGCAGCAACGGCTTCCATGAAGTACAATACAAGAAACTGCGGGCTTGTGGTCTGTACGGCTGTTTCGATACCATTATCCTCAGTGAGGATGCGGGTGCCAACAAACCTTCGCCCTTGTTCTTCGACTACGCTCTCAGACAGTCAGAGGCCAAAAAGGACACAACGCTGATGATAGGCGACAACTTCCAAACAGATATCCTCGGCGCCAAGCGGGTAGGAATCGACACTGCCTACTTCAACCGCTTCCCTGATTATCCAGCCCCGGAGCCTGTCACCTTCGAAGTGACAAAGCTTCTGGAACTGACGGAAATACTGTAGAATCAGAAATCAGGGGGGAATCAGGGGGACAGGTTTTTGGATGATTCAGGGGGACAGGTTTTTGGATGAATTCGGCTGAATTCATCCAAAAACCTGTCCCCCTGATTCCCCAACGAAATAAAAGTGCAGGAATATTTGTAGATTCATGGGATTATTTGTAACTTTGCCGCCGTTTTTGTCAGATTAGCATAGAGGTTTGTTAATCACTCTGCTTACTTGACACGAACAGAATGGAAGAAAAAAAGGACATGAAACAGAAACGTACTACATCGGAGTTCGTCGTGGAACTCCAGCCGAACGGAATCTTCGTTTTCGGCAGCATCCGGAAAGGAATCCATGGCGATGGCGCGGCCACCATCGTCTATCGCAAGTCTGGGACCGTTATCGAGAATATCATAAAACCTTCGTGATGGAATTGTTCGCTTTTGCTGCAGCCTTGCTGCCCGCTGTTCTGCTTTGGTTGTATATCTACAGGCAGGATACTCGTCCGGAACCCATGAACAGGCTGGTGAAAGCTGTCTTCTGGGGTGTGGCGATATGCATCCCGGTGTCCTTTGTGGAACAAGCCATCTCAAGCGTGCTGTTTGGAGACGGGGGACAACCCGTCGACCTCATCGATACCACAATCGATGCTTTCTTCGTGGCAGCTCTGCCCGAAGAATCCTTCAAACTGCTGGCCCTATGGCTGGTTTTGCGAAAGAACCCCTATTTCGACGAGCATTTCGATGGTATTGTCTACGCTGTCTCTGTGGGCCTTGGCTTTGCTGCCATAGAGAATATATTCTATGTACTCGACGAGGAAGGTGACTGGATGGGCGTCGCCATAGCCCGTGCATTGTTGGCTGTCCCAGGCCATTATGCTTTTGCCGTGCTGATGGGTTATTACTATTCCGTCTATTATTTCGTACACCGTTCACCCAAGACAGCTGCCTGCATCCTGTTTGTTCCTGTTCTTGCCCATGGCATTTACGATGCTTTCGCCCTCAGCAGTTCTGTCAATCCTTATATAGGCGGCCTCGGCTTCTTTGCCCTCATCTATTTCTGTGTCAAGATGCATAAATATACCAGGAACAAGATGCTGGCTCAGATAGAACGGGATAAGCGGCGTACAGCAAGTGATTGGGAACTGAGGATATAGTCTCGCCAAAAAGAATCAGGGGGTCAGAATCAGGGGGACAGGTTTTTGGATGATTCAGGGGGACAGGTTTTTGGATGAATTCAGCCGAATTCATCCAAAAACCTGTCCCCCTGATTCTATAAAATCGGTGTTAACTTCTCCAGCACGACCCGCAGGATGGAGGAGTGGAAGATTGCTCAAGGCCGTGATTGATAGGCGTACAATATGCAAAAAAACAGTTTTTTTTCGTTCAAATTGGCATTTTTCTGTTTTTTTCTTCACTATTTCAGATAATATTTGTATTTTTGCAGCAAACTATTCGGCCGACCGGAAGCAGAGGCGGTTTCTGACACCTTGCAGAGGCCGGTCCTGTAAGTAGCATGACAAAGCCTGTTCATGGAAAGTGGTGGGCTTGCAAAACCTAAAACCATGTGGGGAAAAGTTCCCTCGATTGGTAAAAGAAAGAGAATCTATGGAGATAATCATTGGAAGAAAACCCGAAACAAACCAACTGAAGATTGTGATTGGCAAGCAGGCCAAAGTCTGTGGCACAGAGAACAGTGTTCCTAATTCCGTGAGCCGCACTCACTTCTGCCTCACTTCTCAGGAGGGTGGGGGCTTTATGCTGACAAACCTGAACCCTGCCAATGAGACCTTTGTCAACGGTGTGAGCGTTGAGTCGAAGATAGTGACCCAGCAGGACAAGATAGAGCTGGGCGCATCGCGTTACGTCTTCGACTGGGGCTACATTGCCGAGGTGTCGCCCGTTCTGGTCGATATCCGTCCGCTGCGGAAGGTCTGGGAGAATTATAACAGTGAAAGGAGGAAGATCCAGGTGCAGCAGGGACGTTTCAATGCCATTAAGAGCCTGACGGGTGTCTTGACAATGGGAGCCATGGTGGCTATGTTCTTCGAGAACAACAAGGAAGGCAATAGCGGAGGCTTCAACATTCGCATGGTGCTTTATGTAGCAGCCATCGTCTTCAATATTGTTGCTTTCGTCATCACCTATATCAATGCATCGAAGATCCCGGAAAAGACAGAAGCCCTTGACCGTAAGTTCCGGCAACGCTATGTCTGTCCCAATCCTAAGTGCAGACACTTCCTGGGAACACAGCCCTACGATGTGCTGGCACAGGGTAAGGGCTGTCCTTACTGCCGGGCACAATACAAAGCTAAATAGAGACAGATAACTATATTTGTGACCAATACTTATTTTTTTATTAACTAAAATCTTTGAAATTATGAATGAAGAAGAGAAGACCATCGTTTCCTACGATGCAAGTGAGGCCGCTGAAGAGAACAAGAATTCATCCGACACCTTCCGCAAGGTAGCCATTGGTGGCGGTATCGGAATCCTGCTGGGTGCCAGCGCAGCTGCTGTTGCCCAGACACTGAGTAACTCGTCCGACACCCCCGATGAGAACGCCGAAGTAGAACCCGTCGACACCGTGAATGTGGCAAGTGGCGTGAGCGATGGCATGTCGTTTGGCGAAGCCTTTGCTGCAGCCCGTTCCGAGTTGGGCCCAGGCGGAATGTTTACCTGGCATGGCAATTCCTATAGTACTTATACCGCTGACGAGTGGGACGGAATGTCGGCTGCTGAGCGTGCTGAGTATGGCCGTCTGGTGGCTCCCCACGTACAGTTCGACCATCCGCAGCACGTTGTCCACCACACCACTGTCCACCATGTGCAGGATGTGGTTGACCATCCCGCTGGAGACGTGAATGTCATTGTCGAACCCGCACAGGCCGAAGTACCTGCAAAGCCCGCTGAGCCCGAACAGGCCGAGGAGGCCATCACCGGCAAGGCCGATGACCTGAGGCTTGACCTGGCTCACGTACGTGTGACAGAGGCAGAAGAGGTCGAGACCTTCAACGATGTAGACACCGTCGTAGGTAAGGGCTTCGTCGATGGCCACGATGCCATGTTCCATGACCTGGACAGCAATGGCGTATTCGATGCTGCCACCGTTGATGCCAATGACAACCACACGTTCATCGACGACCAGAAATACGACATCTCCGACCTCCATCTCAGCACCCAGAATGTCGAGGCTGAGATCTAACAGTAAGGAACCAGATGCAAGAAGTAAAAATCAAGTGTCCTACTTGCGGCGCACTGCTCAGCGTGAAGAGCGTCGGTGACGAGCCGGAGGTTACTGTCACCTGTCCCAAGTGCAAGGCTGCCCTCCGCGTGAAGTTCAATCGCCAGCAACAGGACGCTGCACCCGCTCCCCCTCGTCGTCAGCCCGGCGACGAGGGAGAGACTGTCATCGGCAACAGCATGGCTCCCAAGGCCACCTTCTTCCTGAAAGTGGCAGGACAGTCCTATCAGCTCTCCGATGGCTTGAACACCATCGGCCGGCAGGCCAGCTCGTCGGATGCTACCATCCAGATAGCGACGGTTGACCACAAGATGAGCCGCCACCACGCCAAGATAGAGGTGCTGCGCTATCCCACAGGCATAGTACGTGTGAAAATCAGCAACTGGCAGAACCGCAATCCTACCTGGGTCAATGGTGTGGAGCTGCGCAATGAAGAGACGCTGGTCTTGAACAATGGCAGTCGGCTGAAGATGGGCAACACCAATATGACTTTCGTTGCCGAGAGCAACACCTAATAACACAAACCGACAACTTATGAAGTTCAGACTCTATCAACCTCAGGCCATTCATGAAGTCGGCAAGCGCCAGAACCAGGAAGACAGTATCTATCCCTTCCTGGGCACGGCAACCCCAGACAGCCGCCTGTTCTTGGTGTGCGATGGCGTGGGAGGCTACGAGAAGGGCGAGGTGGCCAGCAACACCGTAGTGAATGCCTTCAGCGGCTATGTGAAGAGCCATTGCGATCTTGACTCCGTCTTCCCTGATGGCATGTTCTCAGCAGCGTTGAGCGCAGCCTACGATGCACTCGACGCCGCTGGAGGCGAGTCGGAGACACGGATGGGCACCACCTTCACCATGCTCTGCTTCCACCGAGGCGGCTGCCTGGCTGCCCATATCGGCGACAGCCGTATCTATCACCTGCGTCCTTCCACAGGCCAGATACTCTACCGCTCGCGCGATCATTCGCTGGTACAGCATTTGTTCGAGATGGGTGAGATCACCTACGAGGAGATGAAGACCTCGCCCAAGCGCAATGTGGTGATCCGCGCCATGAGTCCTCATCAGGAGTCACGGTCGAAGGCCGACCTGGTCCATATCACCGATATCCGCCCCGGAGACTATTTCTATGTGTGCACCGACGGGATGCTGGAACGGATGGAGGACGATACCTTGCTGGGGATTCTTGCCGACAAGCAGACGGACGACAGTCAGAAATGCCGGCAACTGCAGGAAATGACCAGCTCCAATGGCGACAACCATTCCGCGTACCTTATACATGTAGAGAGCGTGGAGCACGAGGAGAGCGACGGCCTCCTGCCCAGTGACGAAGCCCAGGCACGGGCTGCCAACAAAGCGCTGAACCAAGCCGAGGTCACGGTGGACGTCCCGAAAGAGCCTGCAGTCGAAAAGACCGGTCCCGCTATCACCCCCAAGCCCCCTCGTCCCCGTACCCCCAAGAAGTCGGGCAAGGGCAGGCTGCTGATCGTGCTGCTGGTCATCCTGCTGGTGGCCATCCTGACAGGCTTCACCCTCTTCAACATGTTGGGGCGCAAGAAAGAAGCGGCCGTGAAACCCAAGACTCCTGTCATCGACGACCCCAACCGCATAGAGTACAAGAAGGAAGCCCCCTCCCCGTCCGAGGGAACGGCAGAAGGCTACTTTCCTGCCGCTCCCGACAAGCAGCAGCCCGTCAACGTCCGCGACAAGCAGACAGAGGACGTCGACAACATCCTCGAGGACGCAAACCGCCGCGAGCAGGAAAAGTACCGCTCCGAGCAGGAAAAGGCGGAAAAGACCAAGAACGAGAAAGTGGAGGAGGCACTACCGCCATCGTCGGCAAAACAAGCAGCGCCAGAGGCGGCGGGTAAGATACGTGTCTCGGAAAAAGGCGTCAGACTCCACTCAGGCCAATAGCCGACAGAGGCAACAACAAATAACAAATACTACTATCAGATAAGAATATGCAAGAACTCAAGCCAGGAAACACCCTGCGCAATGGCCGTTACCGTATTGACAAAGTGTTGGGACGGGGCGGATTCGGTATCACCTATCAAGGCGAGACGGTGACCACCATCTCGGGCGAGCTGGGTAACATGGACGTCAAAGTGAAGATTGCCATCAAGGAATTCTTCATGCGCGACCGCTGTATCCGTGGTACCGACGGAATGGATGTCACCGTGCCTTCCGAGGGAAGCCATCTGCAGGTTGACAAATATAAGAACAAGTTCATCAGCGAGGCCAGGAAACTGTCTGAAATCCAGCATCCCAACATCATCAATGTCAGCGATGTGTTCGAGGAGAACAGCACTGTCTACTACGTCATGCAGTATCTGGCAGGCGGCTCCATGTCCGACTTCGTGAAAAAGACCGATGTCGGACGTCTGTCCGAGGACGTGGCGCTGAAGTATATCCATCAGATTGCCGATGCACTGGACTATCTGCACAGCGAGAAACACATGTGCCATCTCGACGTGAAGCCAGCCAACATCCTGCTCTCAGAGGAAGGCAAGGCCATTCTCATAGACTTCGGCATCTCCAAGACCTTCGACGACACGGGAAGCTCCGAGAGCACCACCTCCTCAGTCAGCTACAGCAACAACTATGCCCCCCTTGAGCAGTATCAGTCGCTGAAGCAGTTCTCGCCGCAGACCGACCTTTACAGCCTCGGTGCCACGTTCTATTACATGCTGACGGGCAGCACCCCCCCAGAGGCAAGTGAACTGATGGAAGAGGGCTTCCCCAAGTGTCCCTATTACATCACCAACCCGCGCATCTGGAAAGCATTGGAACTGGCCATGCAACCCCGTAAGAAGGATCGTCCCGAGAGCGTTGCGCTGTGGGTCCGTATTCTTGATGGCAAGGCTCCGTTCCCCGCTGCAGCAGTACCTCCAAGCCCACCTGTTCCGCAAGTGGCGGTGGCAGGAGATGAAACGGTGATTGGCGACTCCGAGGGCGACGAGACCGTGGTCGCCACCGTGGTGGATGTATCCAGACAGCCCGATACCGCCAGACGTCCCAAAGCCCCGAAGACCAAGACCTCTTCATCTTATGCCAACAGGCCGTCCGGTGGCCAGAAGAAGAACCTTATGCAGTGGTTGATCATAGCAGTGGTTATGGTGCTATGCTGTGTGATAGGAGCCATCGTCTATCAAGCCCTGGTCAAGACCGCCGAAGACGTGATGGTGGCAAAGGACCCTCAGACGTCCACGGCCCAGGCTTTGGAGCTCCTGTCTTCGACCGACCTGACGCTGGCCCGTATCCAGGAAGTAGAGAGAGACCTCAAGCACGACGGCAATGCTGACGACGAGAAGAAACTCAAGGAGCGCATCAACGCCCTGCGGCATCTCTATCTCGAGGGGCTTCACAGTTCCCAGCATACGGTGAAAGGACTCATGAGCATCTACGTCATCCATTCAGGAGAGTTCTCCGAGCAGCAGCGTAAGCTCATGATCTGGTTCTTTGACCAGCCTTCTGACGTACAGGCACGCTGGGAACGCGTCACCGTCAATCCCCGTTCCCTCGATGAGTTCAGACAGATGATCGAGCAGTGAGGCAAATCATGACAAAGGAAGTAAAAAACAGAAAACAAAATAGGAAGTTAAAACAATTGGAACAATGAAAAAGATTTTGATTTTCATGAGCTGTGTGGCCATGGTTGCTATGATGTCATGCGGCAACGAGACAGAGAAACTGAAAAACGCCAACGATTCCATAGAGAATGTCAATGCACAGCAGAAGGAAATACTCTATGACCTGACCGAGACCCTTGTTGAAGTGTCCACCAGCCTCGACTCCATAGCGGTGGGAGAGGGACTGCTGAAAAAGACCGGTGAAGGAAAGACCCTTACCCGTCAGCAGGTTATTGCCAACCTGAACTCCTTCAAGCAGATGCTCGCCGACAATCGTGCCAAACTGGCTGAGATGGAGAAAAAACTGTCCACCCGCAACGATCAGATAGGAAAGCTGAGTGCACTCATCAAGCACCTGAACAACGAGCTCGACGAACGTGAGGCCACCATAGCCAAACTGGAGGAAGTCATCCAGGACCAGAAAACCACCATCCGTGACCTGACAGAGGTCGTAGAGTCCAGCAAGTTGACCATCAGCGAGATGGAGGAGGAGAATGTGCGCCAGCGAGAGCTCATCTCGCAGCAGGAGAATTCCAACAATGCCGTTTACTTCACCATTGGATCCTCTAAGCAGCTGAAGGACCGTGGACTGCTGAAGGGAGGCTTCATGAAGAAAAAGAAGGTGGATTTCTCTGCTGTCGACAAGTCGAACTTTACTCAGGCAGACAAACGCCAGCTTTCGGAGATAGCTATTCCCAGCGGTGATGCACGCGTGTTAAGCGGTCAGCCGCAGGACTCCTACAAGATTGAGGAGATCGACCGTAATAAGTGTCGTATTGTCATCACCAACAAAGACCGCTTCTGGAATGTCAGCAATGTGCTGATCATCCAGACGAAATAGAAGAATCAAGGGGAGGTTTTTGAAGAATCTCGGGGACAGGTTTTTGAAGTGAATTCACCGAATTCACTTCAAAAACCTGTCCCCGAGATTCTAGTTCCCGTTCGGGGATTGGCTACTGGAACCATAGGACTCATGCCGATTTGACCAAGTTTTCCGCTTTTTTTTGTTCAAATCGGCTTTTTTTTTGTTTTTTCTTTCTTGTTTCCAAAAAATTGTGTAATTTTGCAGCATCGCTTAGTTAGTCCATGAAAGTGGGCGGCGGGCGGTCTTATATATGAGAAGGACGTTTTCGAACGTCTGTCGTTGTGGGCTACGAACTTCGCAACTTCCAAACCAACAGCAGGCAGATGACAACCGAATCGTCACGTGGTACGTTTCTATATACCATTTTATATTATAGTACGTGCTGGCGTGGGCTAACTGCGTTGTCTATCCTGTGTTGGTTGGGCAATGCGAAGGCCTGTAGCTCCAGGATGGGCAAAAGAACAGCACCTACGCCTTTTTGTATAGTAAGGTTGAAACTATAAATATAGCGAAGAAAAAGACATTTTCGGGTGTTGCGATGTCTATAGGTTATTACTATGAGATGTAACAAATGCGGATTAATCAATAGTGATGGTGCAACTACATGCTCTAATTGTGGAAGTCCATTGGTTAATGTAGGTGGATTCGGGGGCGGATATCCTTCATCCAACAATAATTATTCAGGCTATGGTGCACCAGCGCATCAGGTTCATCCCACTGTGCTTGATATGCCTCAGTCTCATCAGCATGAGGTGCGTGCCACAGTAATGGATGCCGTGGCTAATGCGTCATTCACTCCTGCTAAAACTGTGGTGGGATATGGTGGAGTCGTGCAGAATGGAAATAGCGAACAATCATCATTTGCGGGTGAGGGTTCGAAGAAATGTCCGCACTGTGGCTATAATGCCTTGCCTGGTTTCGACGATTGCCCCAATTGTGGTAAACCGCTGGATGGAAGTATCCCTCCCGAGGAGAAATCGTTGAAGGAGTCAACTCCAGCATCCAGGCCAGAGATTCCAATGATGTCGTGTACAAAATGTAATGCGGAAATACCAGCTACAAGCAAATTTTGCCCAGAATGTGGTGAGAAGATGGCTGGAACAATTATTATTGGAAGAAACCGTAGGGAGGAACTGATAAAAGAGGAGCCAGAACCTGTTGTTCAGCCTCCTACACCCAAATGCAGTCTTACTGTTGTTCCTGAGGATGAGGGTGAGAAAGAGCAAGAACCCAGGCATTATGAAGGAACGGAAATCATGCTGAACCGTAAGAATACCGAACCCGCAAACCGTACGATTACTCAGAAGGAACAGGCCGTTTTGACGTATAACGACGGGAAATGGTATATTGAGAACAGAAGCAGCTCCAATCCGACTTTTATTGTTGCCTCTCGTCCCATTGAGTTACAGCAGGGTGACGTTATCGTTATGGGAGACCGTAATTTTGTTTTCTCTAATGAAACGGAGATCGAGCAGACTGACGTTCAATAGAAAAAAAATGTAGATAATGAGTGCAAACCTGGTAGTTGACAGGTGCGATTACAAACCGGGACAATATGTGAACGGTAAGTATGTTGTTCGGAAAACTCTTGGCGAGGGTTCCTTTGGCGTTGTGTACTTAGTGGAGGACTTTAGGCGGCAGCCATACGCATTGAAACTTCTGCGTCTATGGGAAGTGCCACAAGAGATCCGGCAGCCACTTCAGGAACGCTTTGAACGTGAGTTCCGCACAGGTCAGATCAACTGCCAAAACTTAGTGCAGTCAGTTGACTATGGAAAGGTAGGAGGTAATCCTTATATCGTCATGGAATTTTGTCCTGGTGGTGACTTGGAACCGCTTTTAGGACATCCTGATGGTCAGACAGCTCGCATCTGCCAAGAAATCCTTGTTGGTCTAAATGCACTGCACAGCCATGGTAAGGTGCATCGTGACCTCAAGCCTGAGAACGTGCTGTTCAAAGAGGATGGTACTGCTGCATTGACTGATTTCGGTATAGCAGGAGACCGTAATCACCGTATGACCCAGTTGGGATTGTTAGGTAGGCCAAACCAGATGTTTGGCACCTATGCCTATATGCCCCCTGAACAGGTGAACAGGGCTCGTGGCGGTGCCACGGTCAAGCCCACGACAGACATTTTCTCATTCGGCGTGCTTGTCTACCAGATGTTAACGGGTCTGCTGCCTTTTGGCTCCTTGGAGAACCATAATGAATTGGCAGAATACCAAATACGCGGAAAGAACGGCAATTGGAACCATGACCCTTTGCGTTTGGTAGCAGACAGCCAGAAATGGATGCGGCTGATTGAGGGCTGCTTAGTGCCAGATTACGAGAGGCGTCTTCAGACCGTGAACGATGTGATGAGACTAGTTCCACAGAGTCGTTATGCTCCCAAGCAGGTACAGTTTGTAAACAGTTACAGACCCGTACCCGTAGAGCGGACAAAGGGCTATCTGCTAAGGGTTATGCAGGGAGAAGAACATGGTCGCACGTACGACTTGAGCACTCTCTTTACCCAGAACCATCGTATTATAACTGTTGGTAGGTCGTTAGACAATAATATCATCGTGAAGGCCGAATTGAACGACTTCATCTCACGGCGTCATTGTTCTATAGAAGTGTCACGGCAAGGCCAGTGGGTTGTCAGGGACGGGCAATGGGATCCTAAAACCAGGCAGTGGCTACTTTCCCGGAACGGCACTTTCGTGAACTCACGTCCGGTTACTCCCAATGGCTATTATCTATGTCCTGGCGATATATTGGCCATGGGAGGCATTACCATGAGATTTGAGAACTATTAACCCAATTATTATAACTAAAACATTTGATTTATGGAAACTCAAAATGGTTACAAACGCACGCTGGCCGGCTCTGTGGGAGCAGGTATGGGTGCAATCTTCAATGCTTCGGGACGTACCTATTATATCTTGGAGCACAAGACAAGTTCAAAGTACCATAGTGCTGGTGAACAGCAGAAAATCATTATTGATCAGGTAGAGCTGGGACGTGACCCGTCCTGTCAGGTCCGCTTTGATGATGATAGCTGCCCCACTGTGAGTCGTAAACATGCAGCTATCGTGCGCGATGGCCAGAACTGGCAACTTGTACATCTTTCTGGTAGCAATCCTACATTGGTGAATGGTCGTGCTGTACAGGGAAGTTATTTCCTGCAGTCGGGTGATGAAATCCAGCTTTCTACCAATGGCCCTCGTATGGGATTCATCGTTCCTCAGGGCAAGCAGGCTCTCACTTCCAGCATCAAGCTCACTGAGCGTATGAACCTCTTCCGTCAGCAGGCATTGGCTCCCTATCGTCGCGCTATTTGGACACTGGCAACATTGTTGCTGCTCACTATTGTTGGATTTGGAATATGGACGTATATGCTGAGTAATGATCTGAAGGAACAGAAGCAGATTGCAGAGGAACTTCAGATGGAGCAATTTATGCTCACAGAGCAGATAGACTCTTTGGAGGCTATGGCCAATAAGACTCCTGAAATGCAAAAGCAGATAGCTCAGCTTAAGCAGCAGCGTGCAAAAGTTGTCTATAACACACGCACTATAGTTCAGAGAATCAAAGAAAAGGAACCTGACTATATAGTGCCTATTATAAATCCGACACCAGCACCAGTTGACCCCACTCCAACTCCAATCCCCCCAGCACCAGGACCAAAACCTGATGCTCGAGATTATTATGGTAGCATCTATCGCATCATTGTTGAGAACATAACGATTGAAGACCGAGACGGAATATCTCACCCGTCTAATATCAGCACCAGCAAAGTAGACTGTGGCTCTGGCTTCATCCTCCCCAATGGAGGTTTTGTCACTGCCCGTCAGAACATCCAGCCTTGGATCTATGTAGATGGTAATACACCTGCTAACAACTGGCGTCGCCGCTTAGCAGCCCTCTTCGCATTAGGTAATGACATTATCATCAGCTACTCAGCTTACAGCACCGATGGCCCTGCACAGCGCCTGCAGTTCAGCAGTCGTGACTTCTCCATGCCAACAGGTGGTGACATCGTGACAGCGCATATCACCATCACCGAGGAGGATGTAGTTTACTTCGAAAGTTTGGGCCTGACTGTCAACCGCAAGCAACTCCTGAAAGAAGGTCTTGATATTCAGCACGCAACGGCTTCAGCACGTGCCTTTGCAGTTCTGCCTGGCACGGGACGCGTAGGTGTACCTACGGATGCAGGTTCATCTAACAGCATTGCTGGTGGTACCCCCCTTGATATCGTATATTATGAGACGAGCAATGTGCAGAATTTGGCTGGCGCAGCTAATTATTATACAGCTAATACACAGAAGACCGACAATCGTGGTGGCACTATCCGTTTACAGTCTGGTCCTGGCTCAACTGCATTTGGCGCTCCTGTCTTTATGCGTGAACCTGATGGCTCGCTGATGGTTGTTGGTGTCTATGTCGGTAATGCACGTGTAGTACCAGTACATCGTCTTCAGTAAATTTATCAGAAGGTGATGCTTTTTAGCGGCTTGGCCTAAAAAGCGTTATGAGACGCTATGGAGCATCACCTCTTCATCATTATATAAAAGTAATAAACAGGCTATGAAATATAACATTTTTTTTAGGAACCTGGCAGTTGTTGCCATTATGAGTATGTGCATGATAGCGTTGAGTAGCTGCCGTTCACACCGTACTATTGAGAAGAAGGATGTGGTTATCCTTGATGATCAAGAAACCCCGTTGAAGCCCTGGGTTAATTGTCGCACGTGCGATGGAAAGGGAACGTGCACTCGTTGCAAGGGAACAGGAAAGGTCCAAGGGCAGAGATGTGTTACTTGTTCTGGCACGGGCAAATGTAGTGTCTGTGCTGGCGAAGGCGGATATCGTGCTGATTAAATAGATGGCTTTTAGTCTTTAAAACAATCATTCTGTATGTCTGAAGTGAAATTCAAGATGGCAGCGGGCACCAATGTTGGCCTCGTTCGCACAAACAATGAGGATAACTTCGTGGTGTGCCCTGATCTCGGCACTTCAACATGGCTTATCCCCCAGGATGGCAATTATGCCGACCTGGGGGACTTGGGTGCCTTGCTCGTAGTGGCCGATGGTATGGGAGGTGCCAATGCGGGAGAGGTGGCCTCTGCCATCTGTGTGGACACTATTCAGCGTATGTTCACCCCCGATAGGCTGGTGTCTATTGTGACCGATGAAAAGGCGGTGCAGCAGTTCATGTCTGACGTGGTGAAGACTGCCGACTTGAATATCAAGAAGCAGGGACGCAAGAGCAAGTCTACCAAGGGCATGGGCACAACCGTGGTCATGGCTTGGATTTTAGGACGTAGGGCTTACATCTGTTGGTGTGGCGACAGTCGTTGTTATGTGTACAACCGCAAGCGAGGACTGAAGCAGATTTCAAAGGATCATTCTTTCGTCCAGGAACTTGTTGACGGCGGTGTCCTGAGGCCTGAGCTGGCCAGCGAGCATCCACTGTCAAACGTCATCACTCGCTGCTTGGGCGATGTAGAGAAACGGGCTAATCCCGATACCCGCGTCTATGAGTTGTACAGTGGCGACACCATCATGCTGTGTAGCGATGGCTTGTCGGGCTTTTGTCCTGACGAGTTCATCGCACAGATTGTTGCTGCTCTTGGTCAGAATCCTTTGGAGTGCCGGAATGCATTGATTGATGCGGCTCTTCATGGGGGTGGGGCAGATAACGTCACAGTTGCACTTTGTACTGTAAATTTAGATAGTGAAGAGGTGGAAGCATCTGGTGAAGTGGAAATACCTGTAATACAAAGTCGTGACGGTATTAACGCAACACTTAAACCATACGAGCTAATAACAGATGGCAATGGCAACAAAAATATTAATGAGATAGTTGATGAACAAAAACAATCCAACTCTTCGGATAGCCAGGACATTGTTCCAAACGCAGTGAATAATGAGAATGAAATTGGGAAGGAGGAAATGTCTGGTTCTCAAGAAGAACCGTCAGAAAAAGAAATGCCACCAGCAGAAGAGGTGCCATTTGCTGAGGATACAGAAGATGCTGTGGTAAAAGAAACTTTAGCCGATCCAACTTCTAAAGTTGAAGAAACAACCACAGAAAATGATGTCTTACCTGAAATACCTGCACAGGAAGCGAAAGACGATAAGGATAAGACAGAAGATATGACTGAAGGGAAGACCTCAGACGAAGAATCTGTCGATAATAAGAAAGAAGAAAAAGATCAGGCAGGTGCAAAAGTGGAGAAGCAGACACCTGCTCGTAAATCATATTGGTTGAGATATATACTTTGGTTTCTACTGTTTGTAGCCATTATGGCTGTTATTTACATCTGGCTTGGTCAGGATCAAGAGAGTAAGTCAATTCGGGATTTTATTATAAAAGAGTGTCACAATATTTTTAATCATTTAAAAAGACCTGAGGTATGAATGATGTAATCAACGGTAAATACGCTCTGGAAACATGGCTTGGTGGAGGCTCATTCTCTGATGTCTGGAAAGCCAGGGACATACAAGTACCAGGAGTGGTGAAAGCCATAAAGATATATAAGCCCACAGAGCAAACGGAAAGCATGGGCAGGGAGATCATGATGGGCGAGTATGGCATCATGGCCAATACGAACCATCCTAATCTGCTGCGTCCCGACTATTTTGACTATTCGCATGGTGGAAAATATGACGGCAGGCCCTACCTTGTACTGTCGTATTGCGAACGTGGAAACATCAAGCAGCTGATGGGCAAGTTCACGGAGACTGATGCTTGGCACCTGTTACACGACATGTCCAGTGCTTTAGCCTACCTCCACAGACAGAAACCGCCCATCCTGCATCAGGACATCAAGCCGGAAAACATACTTCTAGGCGACAATGGTGAGTACCTGCTCACCGACTTTGGTGTAAGTGTCAAGGTGAAGCCACATCAGGACTTTAGTGACAGCTCCGTGGTAGAAAGAGCAAAACTTTCTGCGGGAACATTGACATATATGGCACCAGAAAGGTTTCAGAAGAATCAGAAGCCCATCCTTGCAAACGATGTGTGGGCCCTCGGTGCCACCATCTATGAGATGCTGACAGGATATCCTCCTTTTGAACTCGGAGGTTCTAACCAGCAGCGTGGCGATGAGATAGAACCCATTGGCGGCAAATTCTCTAAGACCCTGAGTTCGGTTATTTATGATATGTTATGTCAGGATACAGCCAAGCGTCCACGTGCCGAGATGTTGGAGATCATCGCTAGCGATGCGCTTCGCCGCATTGGAAATGGCCTCCCTTTGGATGAAGTGGAGGAACTGCCAGAGGCTGAAAACGAACAGGCATCCAAGGAAGAAGAAAAGGAAACTGATGAGGAACCCTCTCAGCAGATTCCTGTGGAGGAAGAGGATAATAAATCGCTAGGCACTCCAGAAAGAGATGATACGGTGATGTTAGAGGAGGACACCTCGGAAAAAAACACCTCGGAAAAAACGCCAGAACAGCCTGCATTCAAAGAGGCAGATGTAACTTCGTCAACAACAACTGAGGAAGAACAGCAGCCTGAACTTAATGAGGTTAAGGAACCACAGACGGAGGATAAACCAGAGGTAAACAATGAGCTTACTGCTACGGTCTTTGATCCCGGTGGGAATGCTAATCCTGATAATCATGAAACGCAGATGGAGCCTGACCTCGATGATCCGTATCCTACTTTCAATCCCTACCCACCGACTCCAGCAGTAAAGGGGATGCCCGTATGGGTATACTTTGCCGCCAGTTTTGCGGGTTTGGCCGTAGGCATATTGGCAGCATTCTTTGCGTAATCGCAGCATTTAATTATTAATCAATATTAAGGAATAAGCAAAAAAAGACTAAGATATGAAACAATTCTTATTACTGACGTTCGCCCTTCTCGCCATCTGCTCTGGCTTGAGGGCACAAGCCGATGGTGGAAATGGACAAGATGATCAGAATGCCGATAATCTTGTACTGATTGCCAATGTAGTCGATCATGAAGATTATGGTCCTGTTACTAACGTCTTAGAAAGTTCCAAAGTGAAGGTGACACTGAAAAAGAAAGACAAAGATGGGAATTTAGAGGACGTGACAGAGTATAACGTCCCAGAAAAATATACATTGGCATGGATTGTTAAAAAAGAGACAGATGTCGAAAATGCCAGTGAAGCCGGAGATACCGGAAATAACGATAGTGCCAATAATACAAGTAATGATACAACTATAACGATTCCTAAGTATAATGCCGATAATCCCGATAATCCCGACCAGAACCAAATAAGGATATCGTTGACGATAAAAATAAAAGAGGATGGCAGTGAGGTGTTATCAAAAGAAATAACGTTGACCATTTGGCGAAAAATAGAACCTGATGAGAGCCCATTACCTCAAAATCCGTATATTGTGCCGTATAATGACAGCTGGACTCCTACCTCTGTCTCGTTTGAAGGTGGCAATAGCGCAGAAGGAGCATGGACTTACGAATGGAAATGGAGCATTGATAATTCAGAACAGACATCCACAGTGGCTCCCACGATTAAATATTCTGATATCAAAGATGACAACGAGCATACAATCACGCTCACTGTAACAAATCGAGCTGGAGAAGACGGTAAAGGCGACATTCTGTCTGAAAAAACTTATACGTACAATTACAAGCGTGCAGAAGCTATAAAATTCCCGGAAAAAGAAAAATTGGGGTTGGCCTATAAAGAAAATGTAATGGATGGTTCTGAAGTCACCATTACTATGGATAATGCCCAAGCCCTCACGACTGATGGATTTACATGGACATGGGATGGAAATGCTGATCAGACAGGAGATTCTTACAAAGCCAAAATAACTTCAGAAAATAATAAAGTAAAACTAACACTTGAAAAAGATGGACAGACCCAAGATTATGAAATTGAATTTACTGTATGGAAAACAGATTCGATTAATCTTGAGCTTGGAAATAGTTTAAAAGAAATCGCTTTCCTTTTTAATAAGGAAGAAAAGGTAGAAATTAAGATTAAAAAAGAATATGAAAAATTGGGCTTTAAAGTCGTAGATGCGAATAATGAAGAAAAAGAAATCACTGAAATTCTTTACGATGAAGGCCAAATGGACCAGATGCGTGTGGACATAGTAACAGTGAAAAGTGACAACTTGGAAGGATGGAAAGACCAGGTTTTTACCTATTATGTGTTCCAGCCCAGTCCGTTCCCCCAAATCGAGATTAATGCTAATGGAATTGAGCATGTGCTGAAGGGGCAATCGGTGGCGGTTAATCCTATATTGAAAGATGAAAATGGAAATGAAATATCCTACAAAAGCGGATATAAATGGAAATATATATGGAATGGCAATACTGAGGGTAATAGTTATTCATTTGACTCGTCCAACAGTGACGACAACAAGGTGACACTGAAAGTAGAAAGATTGTATGAATATAATAATTCGTCAATCACGATTCCTGCAAATAATGATGAAAAAACCTCAGAGGAATATACCTTTAATGTGTATGATACGCCAAAGGTAAACCAACATGATACGAAATTTACCCCCAAATATAGTGACGGAAACCCAACGTTAAGCGTTGAGGTGAATGGTGGCTACCAAATTGGCTGGACCTATAAATGGGTGAAAGTTGAAGTTGAAGGTGAAGAAACTAAAGAGACTGAACTTGTAGGAACGAACGCTTCATACGAAGCAAAAGAAGATGGAAAATACCGTGTTTATGTAACCAATACGCCTCCAAAAGATTCTTCTCTACCTAAAGGGAATTGGTATCCACAAAATGATGATAACAAATGCTTTGACTTCACAGTGGAATTTCAGCAGGGTGATGTTCAGGTAGAACTTGCTGATGTACCCCAAAATGTTCTTTCTGGCAAAGAGGTTACTGTTAGCATCAAAAGCATAACAGGCAATGATATGAAAGAAATAAAAAGTCTTAAAGTATCACTAGATTGGGAAAAAAACGACAGTTTAATAAATAAGACTGGAATAGATGAGAATTTGAATCCTGGTAAAATGGAAGTATATGTGGACGATAACGAGGAAAAGGCTGAATGGACTGTCATTGCCCATGTAACAGGTACAATAAAAGGTAAAAGTGTAGACTTTCATTCGGAGAAAAAGTTTACTGTGTGGGCTACACCAGATGTGAAGCAACAGTATTGGAGCAATGATGATAAACCATTAGAATATGCCCCCAATAAATATAAAGATGCTATCTTGGTCGACTTTGATAAGCCAGTGACGCTCTATATAAATGCCTCGGGTGGCTACCAAAAACAAAACAACGATGACTCTCTTGGCTGGACCTATAAGTGGAAAAAAGTTGAAAAGGAAAAAGAAGTTGAAAAGGAAAAAGAAATAGATTTGTCTGATGAAGAAAAGAAGGGACTCTCTGAAGATAAAGATAAACTTACTCTTAAAAATGATTATACCGAAGGAGCAGAAATTCATTACGTAGTTTATGTAAGTAACACTGCCCCAGAAGGTTCGCAGCCAGAAGGTTTGTGGTATCCTGATAGCCAAGATGATAGTAAACCTCAAAAGTTTGACTTCTATGTGAAGTTTAAGCGCGAGCAGATAATGCCAGTTATACAGATTGAAGGCATTAATACTGAAAGCATTAATAATAATGTAGATAAAAATGTCTATGTGTTGGATAAGGCGAAGTTCAATATGTCTTGCATAGAACTCAACGAAAGGGAAAATGATGAGTATTATGAGTACTGTTGGTATGTGGATGAAGATCCTAACGGCCCAAATGCTGTGCCTAAGGAAAACAATGACAATGATCGTGTATACTTGAAAGGGGCTGATAGAGGCTTTGATTATATAAAAGATGAATCTAACACGCATACAGTATATCTTGTGGTGAATATCAAAGACAAAGACGGTAAAACTTTAGAACCGTTGTATGCTAATAATCCTGTGACGTTTGTTGTATGTCCGCCGATTACTGTCACGCCTGAGGACGATAATCCCACCTTCACATATAGTAAGACCGATGGAAAACTGTCTGTGACAGCGACTGGTGGATACAGTGGTAACAATGCAGACTGGACATACAATTGGTATGTAGTGAATAGTAATGATGGAAACCCCACCAATCTTAATAAAGCCGAAGGAACATTGCCAGTGAGCTTCAGCCTTGAAACGCTGGATAAAACAGAGATATATCGTGTGGTGGTTACCAATAACGGCGTACCTGAAGGTCAGTGCATACCTGCTGCCGAAGAGTGGAAAGGCTCTTGTGACTACACTGTTACCTATGGACCCGATCAGTTCCCAAAGGTGAAACTCGTGGCCAAAGTAAAGGAAGATGGAAAAGATGTCGAAATGCAGACTTACGAAGAAACTGGTAAGATTTATATCCTTGATGGAACTCAAGTGAAGTATGAGTGTCAGATGCCAGGAATATCCGATAGTATAAAGGAGTTCTATGATTGGAGATACCAGTGGGAAGAGCAAGAATCGATAAACAGTATAGCAGAGAGTATAGCTGTGGAGTCTAAAGATGTCATTTTGAAGCGCTATTTGAGAGTCTACAATTCAGATGGCACTTTCAAAAAATATGAATTAGTTGATAGCGTAAAGAACTCCTTGTCGTTTTACATCGTCAGTGTGCCCGGACTAACTCCAAGCAAGAAATCTGATGACGTAAGCCGAGATTCAATTATCCACCGCAAGGCATTTGAGTTAACTCTACAGCCGGAAACTCTGGTACAAGGCGATGATGTTGAGGCTTGGGAAATCACCCCAACAGTAGAGGCTGAAGGAAAAGAAGTTCAACAAGCTGGGGAAAACAAACAGGGCTATACATGGGGCAATAATAAATTTACACTGCCTTATCTCGGTGCAGAGAGCTATAATGTTATATTTAAGTATCGCTACACTGCTCCAACGGGTTATTACCCCACTGGAGAATGGATAAACGAATCGCTGAAGTACACTGTTAATTTCAAACCAGAAGAGATGCCTACTATTAGCATTGAATGTGACTCTGTTTGGCTCTCTGAAAGAAAGGAAAAAGTCAAAGTGATACGAATACAAAAGACAGAGGATCCTTCCGAGTTGAATGCTTACACTTGGGAATTTAACAGTCAAGAGGAAGCAGTGTGGGAAGATGTGAAGAGTACAGGAAATCCCGATGGTGAAGACCAAGAGGTTACAGTTGCTGTGAAGCGTTTCTATAATGGCGTAAAAGATGGTGAAACCACTGTAACAAAGATTGTTAAGGTATGGCCCGCTCCTAAATATGATGGCATCGCCATTAAGGCTAAAGACACTTCGAAAGACGAATACGTAGACAAAGGCGTGCGAGAAGGTGATAAAGTGAAGTTGGAACTGAGCAATGAAGTCACAGGAAGTAAAGGCAAGTGGACATACCAGTGGTATTGCGATGGCGAAAAAATATCGTCTGATGAGTGGATACCGCAAGAGAATACAGGAAAATTCACAGACTATAAGATTTCTTGCAAGGCCAACAACGATTTAGCAGGTGAAATAACGTTTGATAATGTAAAGGAAATCCGTGTCTACAAAAAACCCGTGAAGCCAAGCAGCTTGAAACAGAAAGGTAACGGTACGTCTGGTACACTTATTGCCACCTATCCCAGTGGCCTGAACAATGATGGATCAAAGAATGAATATGAGTTGGTATTTAAAAATGGCTCTAAAGAAGACGTCAAGTTTATAAGCCCTGATGGTGGTACTGAATGGACTCGCGAGTTTGGACTCCATGCCGATGTGTTCATTTGGCGACACTTTGATGACGGTGCAAAGATTGCCAGTGACCCGCTCTCCCTTTCTATGACTACAAAGGGTATTGAGGAATATGTCTCGACCAAGAACTACTCTGTCTTCCCAGATACAACGCTCACAGGTAGTACCACAGAAGTCAATGCTGTAAAAGCATATAATGAGGTGAAGGACGATGAAACCAGTATCGAGGCTGTCTATGGCATGAACGGTCAGCGCCAGAACAGTATGAAGCGCGGTCTGAATGTTGTGAGGATGAAGGACGGTACTGTAAGAAAAGTAGTCAAAAAGTAAAAGGAAGGAGGAGCAAAGACTATGAATATCAAGAAGATTATCTGTAAGATAACACTCACGGCCTGTCTCTGTTCGGCAGCTACAGTGACTACACACGCGCAGCAACGAATCAGCACTGCTGAGCAGCGCAAGATTATTGATGCGGCCCTGAGTACGGTGGAGAGCTACGAAGCCTTCGCCACAGTAAGAGATGAAGCGATAAAACATAACTTCCTGGAGCTTTTCAAGAATGAGGAAGTGCAGGTGTACAACGACCTGCTCGGTGTTTCGGATGCTGGGTCTATGAGCGTTGCACGCTATGTGGAACGTATGGCCACGCTGAAGAACAAACGAGTCAGTATAAAGAATGTAAATAAGGAGAGTGACCCGCAACTTGGCGATGACCAAGAGTGGCACATCAGTTACTCCTTAGATAAGTCGTTGAACTATGTCAATGCCTGCGGTATCTATTTTAATAGCAACACTTTCTATGGCCATGACTACCACCTCACCTTGCAGATGGTATACGACAGTCAGAAAAACCGTTGCCTCATAGAGAGTATCAAGGGTACACAGGAAAACCGTAGTTACTTCGTGATCACCAAGGACGATGCCCGCAATGAACGACTTACATACGGTGACCAGTCCATAACGTTCAACAGTTATGATCAGGCAGTGATGAAAGGTGTCATGCGTCCTGCACTCTTCGGCTATCAGGGCAACCTGAAGCCAATGGCTTCCCTCATTGGCGACTGTAATATTGCACAGATATCATATAAAGCAGGAGGCGGTCATGGCAGAAATACTTCCGATAACCGTTTCCTGGCAAAGGCACATGTGGACTTTGGTGGTGGCATCAGCGTAGATACCGAGAGCGGTAAGGGCGTGAGCGATGACGGCAGTTCGGGCGGCTTGTCGTTTGGTGCTGATGTGGGGTATACGCTCTACAACTCTGATAAATTCCGTGCCAGCATTTTGGCAGGTGTAGGCATGAGCAGTTCCACGGTGAAACTTGCCTATGGCTCCAATAACAGCGATGCTTCATTTAACAGTACGGCTGATGTAGACGGTGACTCATACACCCGAATCTACAGAGGCCTGCAGCTCTCCCAGGAGGTTAGCCTCAGTGAGTTGAACATACCCATATACTTCGATGCCGAAATGGTGCTTACCGATATGTTTTCTATCTACGCCAACCTCGGTATCCGCATGAGCATGCTCAGTGTGGGCAGTGCCAAGGCTAGTGGTACTTGTTCTGAAATCTATGGTAATTACAATAGTAACTACACTGGTTTGGAATTGCATAATGGTAACACAGACTTTCCTAACTGGCCATTTAATGGTTTTGCCACAGGCAGCATACAGTTTGCGGACAACGATACAAAGCCTGAACTGAAGAGCTCGTCAGCCTTTGACATCCTGGCAGGAGCTGGCCTGCGCCTAAACATTCCAAACAGCCCGGTGGCTGTGGACTTAGGCGTGAACTACGTGATGGGAGGCAAGGCTGAATTCAAGAGTGAGGAAGGTGGCAGCAAAGGCGTTGTCACTGCTACACTCGATGAAAGTGGCAAAAGAAGTACTGAGCATATCAACCTGTTTGATGGCGTGACGGGTGTGAAGCGCGGTGGCTTGCAGGTGAAAGTTGGCCTGGTGTTGAAGTTCTGATAACAAGAAGGCAACATGACAAGAAAGTTTGAATGCTGGAATTGTCAGCACCGCTTTGAAGCCGATGACTCCCAGTGGGTGGAGTGTCCCCAGTGCGGCAGTGACAATGTGGAATATGCGCGTAGCCACATTCCCTCAATAGTGGCTAAGTGTGTATGTGGTGTTGCCATTGCACTGGCTTTGGCTGGCTTTGGCTGGTGGATTGTCCAAAACTACAACGGTGGTGGCCATGTTTCGATGCCAGAGGAAAGGCCGCAGGATATCATCATTGTGGAAGATGACACGCTGACTCATGATACGTTGATAAACGAAACAGGCATGAAGATTCCTCCCAAGCTGATACCTGGCAAGCCAGTGTTTGAGAACGACTCTTACAGTTTCTCTGCCCGGGCAGAGGGCGTTGAAGAAGGAACAGCGTTTATATGGGCGCTTCTCGATCTCAAAGATAACAAGAAGGTAGTGAGCCGCAGTAATGATGGGCAATTCCGCGAAGTCCCCCCCAGTGATGCTGAGGGTGGAAAGTACCGTTTGGTGCTATTAAACGTCAAGGGTGACTCTATGCTCTGTGAGCCAGTACCCGTCATAGGGTTTATACCGCAAAAACGGGTGTCGACGCGCATGAGTGCCGAATGGCTACAGCAGCAAATTGAAAGTGGCTCCGAGGTGATTATGGGAGTTGGAGAAAGTGACTATCTGGCTCCTGATGTTAAAATTTCCTATAGCGGACTCTTGACCAGTGATGATCATCCATCCACGCTCTATGGCGTCTACGAGAAGATAGTCGTGGGTGAGTGGCAGGCAGTAAAGGTAACTTCTGTAGGCTATGACGAAATGAACCGCATAGCCACCGTAAAATTTGAAATAATTCAATAGATAATAATGATATGAACTACAAACAATATGTTATAGTAGCAGCTTTGTTCCTTGTATGTGGCGGAGCAGGTTTTTTCGTGACTAATATGTTGAAAAACAATAAACAGGTCGCAAAAATTGACCCGACCCCTCCTGTACCTGTTAAGCCGGAACCTACACCGGTGCCTCAGCCCATTGACCCTACGCCGGCACCACAGCCTGTTAACCCTACACCAGTGCCTCAGCCTGTAGACCCCAAGCCGACGCCTAAACCCGTAGACCCCAAGCCGGCGCCTAAGCCAGTTGACCCAACACCGGCACCTAAACCCGTTGACCCTACGCCGGCACCAAAGCCCGTTGACCCTACGCCGGCACCAAAGCCTGTTGACCCTACGCCGGCACCAAATCCTGTAGTGGACAAAATAACGAAGTCTTCGTTCGAATCATTGCTGAATAACACAAATGACCTGACCCTTGACAGTAAGGTGTCAAGTAACCTGAAGATCAGTGTAACAAAAATGCGTGGTGACGAGTCTAAGCCTGTTACCATTACTGATGTCAGAGAGAAAATTAATTTCACATGGAAACGAGTACGGGTGAACAGCCTGTCTTATGATGCTGAAGGGCGTGTCACAGCAGTCAGCATCAGCCCTGTTTATTGAGCGGTATTCAATATGAGTAGATACTTATATTATTTCATAGGTGTAGGATGTTGCCTGCTGGCCCTTCTCTTCCCTGCGACTGTTGGCGCCCAAGAAAGTCAACAGCAGACTACGCTGCTGTTTGAGTATGTGGATCATGAACCATCTACGAGTGGTGTGCAGTTGGGCGAAATCTTTTCCCAAGAGCGTTATAATGCCTTGCAATTTGAAACATCTATGATAGTCTATCTGGCCAATGGCCAGAATTCCTTGGTTTCACTCACTGGCATAAAAGACAAAACAGGAAAGAATGTCGATGACAAAGACGCCTTTGACAATATCATCTACGAACTGGAGAGTTTTAGTTGGCACAGGGTGGATGCCGAGTTCGACAGAGATAAGATTATTAAACTGTTTGATGAATATGTGTTCGGGCCGAACTTTCAGTCGCGCTACAGCAAAGTGACGCTACGCTTCTATGTGGGCGCCCAATTTTGGAGGTTGCGCAACAAACGTATCATTGAGAACCTATTGGACTACCCGGAGATCAGGCGACTTGCCGAGCAGGGTGTGCTCCAGATTCAAGTATTCATGCCTGTTGGCGAGAATCTGCCATCCTCAATTCCCTTCAGTACAGAGGTTGCCAACCGTTTTATACCGAGGGTTATGGAGTATTAATGAAATGATGATTAAATAGAAATTATTAATAAAGGTTATAAAAAACAATGGATAATAATATGAGAAGAAACAACAAATTGTATAATAGTATAAATCGTGGTTGGATAGTGAAAGTGGCTGCATTGTTAATCACTTCTTACTTCTCACCTCTCATCTCTCTTGCACAGCCCAAATTGCCAGGCACATGTGAGGCGAGTAGGCCTAAGTTTAATAATCTCACAGTGAAAGAGTCTGAAGTCAATGCATTCATGAGTAAAGGCTTGAATAGCGGTAATTGGGGAGCTTTTAATAAATATGGTGGTTATTGGGTGGTATGGAGCGATCGTAGCCATAATACCACCTACTCATCGCCCTCTGCAACCAGTGCCAAGTGTGGAGAATTGAAGTTTAATGAGGAAGTACGAATAGCTAAGATCCAGAACGGATTTGCATTGGTCTATCAGGAAAATCAGAAAGGTTCCAGGTTTCCGATTATCTCAAACAGTGCCATAAGCCGAGGTTGGGTGAGCATGAAGAACTTGTTGTTGTGGGAGTCTTGTCCTACCAATGATGCTGGCATTTACCAAAAGGCGCTTCTTGTTAATAATATCGACAAGACAAAAGATAAAGCTGACATTGGTAAATGCTATACAAACCCTGCCACGCGTGATGGGGCGAGTCCACTGCGTTATGACATGCGTTTCTATTTTATCATGAAGAAAGCTGACAATGGATTAGTTCTTTTAGCTAAAGAGGCTCAACTCAGTGGTAAAAGTTCTGCCTTCCTTTATGGTTGGGTCAATCCCAGCCAGTTCTCTCCATGGAGCCAGCGTACTTGCTTGGAACCTAACTGGAAACCCGATGTCATGGATAATCTTAAGGGAAAGAAGGTTAGCGTGATGAAGAATGATGGCGTGCTGGCAACCTCTATTGAGTTGGGACGGACCAACGAGAAGGTGAGCAATCCCATGCAGAAATACCGCTTTGACCCCGATGTACTACGCTATCCGCTCTTAGGTAATGAGGCTAACCGCTATTTGGTCACAGCCTTTGCAGGAAAAGGCAAGATGCCCTCAGGCAATACTTCGGATTTGGTTAAGTCGGTCGAAGACTTGTCAAACATCAACCTTATCCTTGTCATCGATGGTACAGAGTCTATGGGTAAGTTCTATGAACCTGCCAAGCAAATTATCAAGCGTGCTTACGATTATTTTGGACGCGATAACCGTACGGTGAAGGCAGGTGTGGTGATTTACCGCGACTATCAAGATGGACAATATGTAACAGAACATCTTTCTTTGCGCAGTGCCACTGATCCTGCTATCAACCAGTTTCTCACCACAGGTGGTAACTATGGTGTCAAAAATTCTCCTAACGACCATACCTCAACGGAAGCTTTATATAAGGGCTTAGAGGTGGCGCTTGACACTAAGACCATGGGATACAGCAGAGATAACAGTAATTTGATATTTGTTATTGGTGACTGTGGTAATGCTCCTGATGATAAAAGTGGGCCTACGCAGGAGTCTATTATTGAGAAATGTGTAAAAAACCGTATACAACTGTCTGCCTTCCAAGTAAGAAACCTCAACGAGCAGTCCTACAACCTGTTCCGTTTACAGATGGCCACCATCATTCGTAAGAATATGGACCAACAATATGCTCAGATTAACGATGGTTCTTTCACGGCCAGATTCAAGGAAACAAGTGATGGACGCATACGCGGCTATGATTTTGTGGTGGAGCCGAAAAGCAAAGAAAAACCTGTTGATACCTATTTCCTGGGATGTTCTCGCAATGCCCCCAACGGAGAGGAGATTGACATTACACGGCTATATGACTTGGTAAAGAATGCTTCGGTGAGTTTCAATGCTGCTTTGCAATTGCAAATAGACAATATGGTCAATGCAGCGGATATTCTCTCTACATCTTACTCTACCGTAGAAGCGAATTTCCTAAAAAGCCGTCTCAAGCCCGAAGTCATTCAGGCCATCCTCTCTAATGCTGGCATGACTGCCTTTGAAGGCTATGTGAATAAGCAGGACCCGAGCAACGGTTTGGACTATTGGCAGCCGGTAATCTATATCTCTTCTGACGAGTTTAAGGAGCTTATGGGTAAGTTTGCCCTGGTAAATAGTGGTGTCAAGGCGTCGGGTACTGACAATCGTAAGCCATATGTAGACGCCATGATGGAACTCACGCGATCTATGATTCCTGACATTACGCCCGAAGAGATGGGTAAAAAGGATATAGGTGAGATTATGGCTTTGGTCAATGGCCTTAACGTGAAAACTAGTTCACTGAGTAAATACACTCTGCTTGACATTCAGAACGAGAAGAAGGTGAAACCAGAAGAGTTTGATGGTATTCTGGCCTATTTTGAGGATAAATATGCTATTTTGAATAACATCTTGTCAAAGGAATACCCATTCTCAATAGAACGCTTTGATGGGCAACGCTGGTATTGGATTCCTGTGGAGGATCTGCCATAAAAACGAGAAATGATTCAGTGATATGAGCGAAAAGCTGTTTGAGATAGAAAACCTGCGGTGCTCTTACGACAAGAAGTACCGCGAAAACGAGTCACGTGTGGTGCTTGAGGTGCGACATTTGGTCATTCCCCGTGGGCACAAGGTATTCATAGTGGGTGAGTCTGGCATAGGCAAGAGCACCATCTTGGAGACATTAGGTATGATGAACAACACCATCGTGCCCGATGAAGACGTGCGATTCAGTTTCTACGATGCCGAAGACCCTGCTTGGGACTTGAAGGAGCTATGGCATCAGGGAGACTGCCGCCTGTCTGCCTTCCGTCTGAAACATTACAGCTTCATATTCCAGAGCACCAATCTGATGAAGAACTTTACAGCTTATGAAAATGTGGCCTACACACGTATGCTGCAGGGCTACTCTCGCTTTTCCTGCCGACAGCGCACGCGACAACTATTGGCAGACTTGGGACTGGAACATGTGGACGAGAAACGCATGGCTCATGAATTGAGTGGTGGCCAGCAGCAACGATTGGCTTTCGCTCGTGCCATATTGCCGGACTTTACCGTGCTATTTGGAGATGAGCCTACGGGTAACCTCGATGCTGAGAATGCTGTGCGCGCTATGCAGATACTGCACGACAAGCTGAACGACCACCAAGGAGCTACTGCCATCATAGTGAGCCATGACATGCACTTGGCAGTGACCTTTGCCGATACGATTATCAAAATACGCCGTTGTCTGCGTCCACGTCAGGACGAGACACAGGAAGAGGTGGCCTATGGTCTCATCGATGATAGCTGTGTATTCACCCGTCGGGACGATCGCCTGTGGACTAATGGCTCAGAAAGTTTTATTGACTCTGATTTTGAAACCTTCCTCCGTCAAAAATAGCTACTATGAAACAAAATATGAAACTGCTCATGGCTCGCGAGTCGAAAGAGGTGGTGGGCCGCCGTGGACAGAACTTGTGGCTGCTCACACTGGTGCTCATAGCGACTTTCGCAAGTATAGCATTTAGCGAAGGTAGTATGATCTATCTGAAGGAAAAAATGGAGGATCCATTTACCAACTGGGTGAACATTGTCTCCAACCAAGAGAATGCTGCCATGGTAGACAAGTTCCGTGATAGCCTTCTGTTGCCTGAGAACCAGCAGCGATATGACTATAGTCAGGTGCTCATGGATCAGTTCACCTATCGTACCATGATGGGCAGTGGTGGGCGAATGCAGTACCTCTCCATCCGTTTCTTCGAGCGTATGAAAACCTCACTCATGGATGCCATACTGAGCGAAGAAAACCTGATGGCAAACTGTCACATAGACACAACACTCATCGTCGACCAGACGATGGGACTCATACTTTCCATGGAGGCCGCCAGACGTTTAGGCTACGATGAAAACCACCTTCCATCCTACATCAGCTACCTCAGTTATAACGAAGGCGCTGATTCCTTGGGGCTTAAACTTGTTCAGGGTGACCTGTTACCGGTATCGTTACCAGTGTTGGCAGTGGTGCGCCGTCTGCCCGGTAATGTAGACATTATAGGTTCTAACTTCCTTTTTGAACAGTTCTACAATGACGCTACTCATCCCTTTGATTTTTGCACTAACGAGGCCGACTACTTGCATAGCCTTTTATTCTTTGTAGTCGATGGACAGCGCGAGGCTTTTGAACAGGCAGTTAAAAAGAATGTGGCAGACTCTTTGCGGGCTAACACTCAGTTTTTCATACTTGACGACCTTTCAGCTATGCAGCCATGGAAGATTGGCAGCATGGTGCAAGTGGACTTGGGTGGACAGTTGCTGCCACGCGAGTCTTACCAGCAAGTGGCTGACGCTGTGACCCAAACCTTCAGTCCAGATGATGTGCAACGTGTGTTCCGCTTGGCAGTAAAGGAACGCTCATCACGACGGGGCTCTTATCTCTCTGTGGCTTTCCGCTCGTTGCGTCATATCTCAGAATTTGAGGACTTTGCCAAACGTGACAGTGTGCAACTCGAGATGGAGCAGGTACACTCCAAACAGAATTTCGATGCAGTGACTCGCATTGCCGCCGTACTTTCGGCAGCTATGGTGGTGTTCGCTATTGTGTGTATTATTATGTTTATGGTGAATATGCTACAGGCTTACTTCCAGAAAGTGAAACGCAACATAGGTACTTTTAAAGCTTTTGGTATGAATGCAAAAGGGCTCATAGAGGTCTATATCATCATCCTTGTGGCTATTGTGTGTGCTGCTGTCATATTGGCATTGCTCATTACCTGGGCTATACAGCTAATGCTGCCTCTGGTGGGCGTGGAGAAAGATGGGTTCAACTATCTCTCATTGTGGTGTCCAACTACCTATGTGGCTGCTGGCATCATTCTTGCGTCTACTGTTGTGACTGTTGTCGTCGTTATGACTCGTCTTCTCAGTCAGACTCCAGGTGATCTCATTTATGACAGGAATTAAAAGCCAAGCCAAGCGAACAAGTTCGAATCCTGAACGTTGACCGCGCAGCGGTCATGCTACCGTTCAACCTCACAGTACGGAAAAAGTTGGAAAATGTGCATTACCATCACTTTCTTTGCAAACAGCTGGTTACAAATGTTTTATGGGAGTGATGGTAATTCTTTCAACATCACTTTTACGCACATTTGCCCTCGCCGAAACAGCAAATCCTTGCGTAGACGAGTCGGTTCTTACAGTAAAACAAGTTGTTTTACCTTGGTAGCCATCGGGTTAACGATGTAAAAGTATAGGGTTTACAGAAGTAAAACAACTTGTTTTACTTTTAGAGTAATATTTTGTAAACATTCTTTCAAACGTATTCTACCAATAAAA
>JAEEGI010003144.1_pt1 | contig 39534 bp, 26 predicted proteins | sample 8958751 | NCBI WGS metagenome assembly JAEEGI01 (sample SAMN16246545, study PRJNA631951) | gut metagenome | biome: gut microbiome; feature: rumen; material: KS-attached | host: Bos | place: Iran: Karaj | collected 2018-10 | reverse complement strand
CGACATGAAGGGTGAGAACACCGCCATCTTCTTCGGCCTCTCTGGCACGGGCAAGACCACCCTTTCGACCGACCCGAAACGTCTGCTCATCGGCGACGACGAACACGGTTGGGATGATGAAGGCGTGTTTAACTTCGAAGGCGGCTGCTATGCCAAGGTCATCAACCTCGACAAGGAGAGCGAGCCCGACATCTACAACGCAATCAAACGTAACGCCCTGTTGGAGAATGTCACCGTCGATGCCAACGGCAAGATCGACTTCAAGGACAAGAGCGTGACCGAGAACACCCGCGTCTCCTACCCCATCGAGCACATCGAGAAGATCGTGAAGAACGTACGTCCCATCTCGGCTGGTCCCGCCGCCAAGAACGTCATCTTCCTCAGTGCCGACGCTTTCGGTGTGTTGCCTCCTGTCAGCATCCTGACGCCCGAACAGTGCAAGTACTACTTCCTGAGCGGCTTCACCGCCAAATTGGCTGGCACCGAGCGTGGCATCACCGAGCCTACACCAACCTTCAGCGCCTGCTTCGGCCAAGCCTTCCTTGAGCTGCACCCGACCAAATATGCTGAAGAATTGGTAAAACGCATGGAACAAAGCGGAGCCAAGGCTTACTTGGTGAACACCGGCTGGAACGGCACGGGCAAGCGTATCTCCATTAAGGATACGCGTGGCATCATCGACGCCATCCTGGATGGAAGCATCGAGAAGGCCCCGACCAAGATGATCCCGTACTTCAACTTCGAGGTTCCGACCGCATTGCCGGGCGTCGACCCGAACATCCTCGACCCGCGCGACACCTACGCCGACAAGAACGCTTGGGAAGAAAAGGCCAAAGACCTCTCCTCACGCTTCATTAAGAACTTCGAGAAGTTCACAAGCAATGCCGCCGGCAAGGCTTTGGTGGCTGCTGGACCGAAACTGTGATTTGGTTCACACAGAAATCACTGAAAACACAGAAAAAATCGAAAGACGAGCCGCTCTGATTGGGGCGGCTCGTCTTGTGTTATCCCTGCGCATTGTCAAAGATTTCGGGGGTTCTGTGGTTGCGCATTGTCAAAAACGGCATGAAAAAAGCCGACATTGATGCCGACTTTTTCCATACTAAACTATTCAGTTATTCCAAATGTGTATATTGTTTCGACACCCACAATTCATTGCCATTAAAGTCAATCTTGTAAAAATCGCCTGACTCGCCAAGGTATCTATATTTGTCTCCAACATTGGGATGACGGTTTGTGCCATCGGGCCATTTAAAGGTATCTGAACTTGTTGAAGGAGCCAAGCGCAGGCGTAATTGCGAGCCGTCTATGACAACAAATTGGCTTACACCGCTATTGCTTTGTTGATGAAATTCTGATGATGAACTTGCATTATTTGGGGTTGGACTGAAAAACCCTCCACGCATATTTATTACAGCTCCTTTGAACCCCCTTGTTTCATCAGTTACTCTACTTATTGTGCTTCCAACCTTGATGGTAAAATCCCCTTCGTTCAACACATCACTAATCCACTCACAATAATCATAATCCGAAACTATACCACCAGCTCCATATTCTTTGTACGGAACTCTAAATGTTTGGCCATCGGAATCTCTTCTAATAACAATGTCCGTATCCCAGGTAATATCTTCTTCCTGCACTATTCTAAAGCCTTCTTTGCTATACATTATTCTTATATTTACATTCCAATTCTCAGGAGTATAAACGCCTGGGAGGGAAATATAAACGTATGGATAATCATAATCTTTCTCATTAAATTCGTTTACGAAATAGTCCTCCTTCCAATTGCCACATTGTGCTTTACCATCTGGCATTACCCTAATCGCATGTTCTAAATCGTACACTCCTGGGATTTCAAGAACAAACAGTGCAGAAGAAACTTCATCTTTTTCTGGATAATATCTCATAAACCCTATCACTTCTTCATCAATAGTATTATCAACACATGTATAACACCTATCTTCTTCATTATAAGATGTTCTACCTCGTGAATTGTCCCATTCTTGATTTTTCAAAACATCATACCATTTCTTGCCATATTTCTCAATCAAAGCTTCCCGATACACATTGTCGAGAAGATAGCTTCGAATACTATATTCCGATCTTTTTCCCGTAATAAACAATTTCTCTAAATAGCTTAAATTTCTATTAACTAGTAATTTGCCATTTTTATCAACATAATTAATGCCTTCATCAAGAATATCCACTTCTGCTATGCCATTATGAAAAATAGTTCCATTACAAAACAAAGAGTCCGTTACCATTTTTTCATTCTTGTCAATGTAGTAATACTTAATTTTCTCAATTGTTCCGGTCTTTAAACAAACAGCTGCCAAGCCTTCTGAGAAGTTGTCTGCCAATTCATATTTTGGCTGAATAACAACCTTCCCCTTCTTATCTATATAACCACATATATTATAAGGTACATTTACCCCATAATAAACTCTTTCTTTTTCATAGGCAATCAAAGCAAGACCATCCGAGAAGTTCTGAGCAAAATCAAATTGAGGCTCAATGACAAATTTTCCTGTTTTATCAATATATCCATATTTATCGTTAACTTTTATGCAAGCCAGACCTTCAGAAAAAAACAAATGGTCAATCTCCCCTCCCACTTTTGGTAATTCTTCGATTACTATATTCCCTTTTTTGTCAATACATACGGGGTGAGCTTCGTTTCTCCAAGGATAGTCTTTCCAAACAAAAGCCAAACCTTCATGGAAACCATTAATACTTACATAATTTGTATCTATCACCATGTTCCCGTTCTTGTCAATGCACCCCCATCTCTTGCCTATTTTTACCCATGCAAGGCCGTCAGAAAAGTCTTGGCATTCTACGAATTTAGGTGCCGCTATTTGGTTGCCATTTCTATCCAAAACACCATATTTTTTATCTTTACAAACCACCACCATACCTTCAGACATTTGACGCACATTATCAAATTGTTTTCCGTCAACTACAACTTCACCTTTTTTGTTAATAATATCGTAATTCTGATCACCCATCCTGACCCTTGCGAAACCATCCGTGAAAGGCTCTCCATCTTTTGCATCTAATTCGATAACAAATATTCCTGTGCGATCAATATAGCCTGATTTGCCATCTTTTTCTGCCCAAGCTAACCCTTCAGAAAACGATTTTGCATTATCAAAATGAGGTTCGATGACCACATTGCCTTTTCTGTCCACATAGCCATATTTTCCTCTGAAATCATAAACGAGATAATCATTTGATGTTTTTTCATTGCAGCTAAACAATCCTAATAAGCAGACCGCAACTAATACTACAAATTTTGTTATTTTATTCATTTCTTTAACCCTAAATCCGTACCGGGCGCAACTTTTTATTGTTTTTTTGTACTATACTTTCTATATGGATATTTTTAATTTGGGATTACAATTTCTTTAAAAGTTCTTCCTTCTTTTTGTCAAATTCCTCTTGGGTGATAATCCCAGAATCAAGAAGTTTTTTGTAATCCAACAAAATAGTGGTTGAATCCCTTTCTTGTTGCTGTTTGTTATGCTGTATTTGAGTCTCTGTGGTAGATGCGTAACACGCATCATCTTTCTTTTTCCCAATTAACAAACCTATTATTGCTCCGACTATTGCGCCAGGGATATATAATGGATATAAATCTAATGAGTCTTCTATGCCAAGCAAGGGAGCCATTAGAGCAAAGATTGCAAGAAAGCCAATTAAGGCACCGACAATTAAATAGGCAATTGAAAATTTGATTTTGTTCATAATAATACTATTTATGTTTAAACTTAAGCCTATAGTTCCCCCGATTCGGCTCATAAGTACAAAAGAAGGCTAGGAAACTTGAAATGCACCTATTTCGATTGACAGGCTCTGGAAACACCTTTGAAGTAAAATAGATACGCGTACCTAGCCTATATGCTTCAACAGAAAAACTGATTGAATACAACTTAGGCTGGCAAACTCGTATCTCATATCCACTTCAAAATTTTCCAGATTTTGTCAATCGGATACAAGCACAAATTGCCTTCAACTGTTCGGATGTCTCCCCGAACAATCAGCGGCAAATATACAAAGAATTTGGAATTGCTATTATTTTTGAAAGAATTTTATCTGATTTTGAAAGATTTAACTGCGTTGAATACTTCGTATTTCTTTGCGAAGCAATTCCCATGACAATTTATCTGGACTGCTTCGTGCCTCGCAGTGACGCAAAGCGACAACAAGAGCCGCTTCGATTGGGGCAGCTCGTTGTATTTTATTCCAATGCGTCATCAAAACCAACTTCTTTTCCATTCGGATGTGATTTTTTTGGTATTTTTGCACCTTAATTAATAATTGCTCAAACTAACTATACTCAACTGGCTACTACAATGAAAAAAGTGTTTACTCTTATCGCTGCTATCATGCTGTGCTTCAACTTAAACGCACAGAACCCTTTCGAAGATGAACAAGTCATCGTCACCCCTGACTCGTTACACTGTTTTTTCCATGGCTGCTCGCCTCATGGCGGACGTATCACCATTAGCAACTTCACCTCAGAGGAATTGGTTGTCAACCGTTGCTATGCCGAAGGCTTCTTCGTGGAGTGTTTTTACGAAGGTAACAATATTGCGCAAACGGGCATGATCATTCCCATCGGTGAGACCATATTCCTCGAAACCTACGCCACACCCTTAGCGAAAGACATTTTCGGGACACTGTATATCGACACAGACTTTGGTATTTATACCATAACCATCTATTATGAAACCACTTACGGTGTCGATAAGAACATTCCAACATTCAGCCTTACACCCAATCCCGCCAATGAATTTGTCAGCATCAAGGGCGATAACTTGGGCATGGTCAGTATCTTTAATATGCTTGGACAAAAAATGGAAGACTTTTATGCTGAAGGCAAGGAACTTATCATTTCCACGGCCCAATATCCGAATGGCATATATTTTGCTAAAACCGCTCAAGGTGCAACCAAACGTTTCATTATCGCACATTAAACCAATCATTGATAAACAAAAACTGATAAAAATGAAGAAAACTCTTAGAAGAATTGCCCCGGTGGCACTCGTCCTCTTAGGACTCACTACCCTCTCATTCATGGCCAAAGACGGCGTCACCCTCAGACTTCGTCCGCAACAGGGCAAGACCTACACCGTCACCACAAAAGCCAATGTGATGACCATGATGGAAGTGCAAGGCCAGACCATGAACATGTCACAAAACATGGAAACCCGACAAATCTTTACAGCAAAGGAAGTCTCTGACACGCAATCCACCATTGAAACTCAAATCGAGGCCATGAAAATGACCATCTCACAGATGGGCATGAAGCTCGAATATGACTCAGAACACCCCGAAAAGACCAGTCCCATGCTGGCCGGTCAGACTAAAGAAATTGAAGCAAGGCTGCACAAACCTACCGACATCACATACGATGCTTTAGGAAAACTCGTTGGCGACAGCATTGATTTATCAAATTACCAACTGGGTGTAATTATCGAACTGCCTGAAACAGAAATCACTGTAGGTAGCTCTTGGACCACCACCACCACACAGGAAACCAGTGGTATGGAATTCAAAGCCGATATGACCTACACAGTCAAGGCTATTTCGAAAAAGAGCATCGACTTGACCTACACAGGTAAAGTGAATGGTAGCGCTGCTGAAATCAGCGGCACCTATGAAGGCACGGCCTCCATCGACCCTCAGACTGGTATTATGACCCATAACTCACAGAAACAGAACATGTCTATGACCATCAACGAGCAAGGCATGAGTATTCCAATGACCATCGTTGGCAATACGACTGTTGAAGTGAAATGACGACAGAAAACAAAGATTTAGCTGTAGGACTGGCGTGATACGTCGGTCCTACTTTTTTTTCGACAATTCATCCAAACCACAGATTATTTTCTACCTTTGTGGCATCGTTAAAAAACACATCATCATGAAACAAACCATTACCTTTATCACCTTGGTGCTATTGGCTTTTTCAGCCATGGCACAAAAACCCAAGCCACAACCTCTCACTCAAGAAGAATTCGAGGCCTTATGCCCCACCCCACCCATGGGCTGGAACAGTTGGAACAAATTCGGCTGCAACGTCAGCGAGCAACTGCTGATGGAAGCCGCCGACGCCATGGTGGCCTCGGGCATGAAAGATGCGGGCTACGAATACATCGTCGTGGACGACTGCTGGCAGGTGGACCGCGATGCCGATGGCAACATTGTTTGTGACCCGGAACGTTTTCCCCACGGCATGAAGTACGTAGCTGACTACATCCACTCTAAAGGGTTGAAGTTCGGGCTGTATTCCTGCGTTGGCACTCACACCTGCGCTGGCCGACCAGGCAGCATGGGACATGAGTACCAAGATGCCCTCTACTACGCCCGCAACGGCGTCGACTACCTGAAATACGACTTTTGCAACAACCGTGGTACCAACTCCAAGACTGCCTACACCGTCATGCGCGAAGCCTTGAAGGAAGCTGGCCGCCCCATCGTCTTCAGCATCTGTGAATGGGGCAGCACGAAACCTTGGGAATGGGCACAAGGCATCGGTCACCTCTGGAGAGCCACGGGCGATATCATCAATTCTTGGAATGGTCGTGCCGACTGGGGCGGACACGGCATGGTGCACATCATCGACTTGATGCAAGACCTCTACCCTTACAACGGTCCCGGCCATTGGAACGACCCCGACATGCTCGAAGTCGGCAACGGCGGCATGAATGCCATCGAAGACCAAAGCCACTTCTCTATGTGGTGCATGTTTTCTGCTCCGCTCATGGCAGGCAACGACCTCAACAACATGAGTGACGACACCAAGCGCATCCTCACCAACAAAGACGTTATCGCCATCGACCAAGACCCACTCGGCATCCAAGCCCATCTCTCTATCGCCATGGGTGACCGCCAGATTTGGGTGAAACAATTGGCTAACGATGAATGGGCCGTTTGCTTCTTCAACCGTGGCGACGATGCATGGAGCCTCAACTTCAACTGGAACGACATCCCCGAACTGCGCAAAACAGGCATCAACTACAGTGTTTACGACCTCTGGCAACACAAAACCATTGCTAAAACAACGGCAAAGAACGTGGTTTCAAGCATTCCTTCGCATGGCGTGCTGATGGTGAAGCTTTTGAAGCCATAGATCCCATGCCTACACACAACCCTACGTGGGGATGACATGGCTTCAAAAGCTCCCCCCTGCTCAATTGGCAAAAAGAAAAACCAGCGGAAACCCCGCTGGCTTTTTCGTAACAGCCTTATGACTATTGATTAGTTCAACATCACCGGCATGAGCAACATGAGCAGGTCCTCAGACTCATTCTCGTTGTCAACAGGCATGATGATGCCAGCGCGGTTGGGAGCCGACATGTCAATCTTAATCGTCTCGGAATCAAAGTTGGCCAGCATTTCTTGCAGGAAACGTGAGTTGAAACCGATTTCCATGTCATCACCTTCGTAGCTACAGGTGAGACGTTCCTTAGCCTCGTTGTAAAAGTCGATGTCCTCGGCAGTCAAAGTGAGTTCTTGTCCCACAATGCGAAAACGCACCTGGTGGGTGGCTTTGCTGGAGAACACAGCTACACGGCGGATGGCCGAGAGGAAGGTCTGACGGTCGATGGTCAGATGATTGGGGTTCTGCTTTGGAATGACAGCATCATAGTTGGGATAACGGCCTTCGATGAGGCGGCAAATCAACATATAGTCGCCAAACGTAAATGAAGCATTGGTCTTGTTGAATTCAATACGCACAGGCTCGTCAGCCAATGTAGTCAAGATGCTCTTCAATTGGTTGATGGGCTTCTTGGGCATGATGAACGAGGCCACCACGTCCGATTTCACGTCCATTCTTCTGTAGCGCACCAACTTATGGGCATCAGTGGCGACAAAAGTCAGGAAACTATCCGTCATTTCCATCAGCACACCTGACATGATAGGACGAATTTCGTCCATACCCGTGGCGAAGACAGTCTTCTCAAAGCCTTTGGCCAGCACATCGGCGGGAATCTCCCAAACAGAAGTATCGGCCATGGCAGGCAATTGCGGGAATTCATCGCTCTTGTGACCCGCGAGTTTATAGCGGCCTTCACCAGCAATCAGCTCAACAGCCAAAGTGTTGTTGTCAACCGAAACCGTAATCGGTACATCGGGGAAATTCTTCATGATTTCCAAAAGCAGGCGGGCGGGAATCGTCACTTCGCCAGTACCTTCCACCATGTCAGGAACGAGACTGACTGTCATGGTCACATCAAGGTCAGACGAGGTGATTTTCAGTTGGTTCTCGTCCAAATGGAAGAGGAAGTCATCCAAAATGGGCAAGGTATTTTTTGAGCCGATAACGCCGCTCAAGGCTTGCAGGCTCTTCAACAGTTTAAGACTTGATACTATGAATTTCATATAATTAGGTATTTATTTATCTTTCAGTTTTGAAGTTGTAAAAATACAAATAATTGGAACATCAAGGGCAATTCATCGAAAAAAAACTCAAATTTTAGAAACTTCCAACGGTCAAGCCTGCGTATTTCAGTCGGTTCAGGAAATCAAGCATCGACTCATAGGGCACCGCGACATATTGGAATTGCTTGTCATCCTTAGTGCGTGTACGGCTTTTCTCCTTCGTATCGGCCAAACGCTGGTTGATGTCGGAGAAGGTGCAATGCACTTGGAACTGTCCATCGCCAACATTGTAGTTGATGAAGGTTTGGAACATGTCGTTTTGGAAGTAATAGGTGATGTTGCCCAAGCGACGGTCAAACATCACACAGCCATCAACGTATTTGTTCACAACATAGTTGCCAAAATTACCCAAGCCTATCTTCCCAACAGAAACAAACGCATGGAGTTTGTCATTCCAAACCATTTTCAGGTCGGGTATTACTATCGTATTGCTATAGAAATCAGAAGATTCCATTTGTGGATAGCCACCTGCCAATTCAATGTTCATACGCAGCTCTTCGGTTTTTTCTGCTGAATTTTCCGAACGGAAATAGGGCAAATAATTGGTCTGCGTCAAGTCGATCGACATGCCCACCGCATTGGCAAAAACGTCTGCCATGTCTTCCAACGCCTTATCATCGAAGATGGGGGCATTGAAAACATTGAGTCCTTGCAAGGTAAGGCTGTCGTTGGGATATTGTGTATAGTCACCGTGAACGATGAATTTGGCCAAAGGCGTGTCAAAGCCCAAGTCCGTCGTGCCATGGCCATTGACGACACCTCGCGAATCCAAAACGAGGCTGGCATCGAATTGCGTCGTATCCGTCACAATAAAGCGAAGACTGTCAGCATCGAACCACAAGACGCCATTCACTGGAGCCGCCTCATCAAGTTCTTTCCTACCCTCTTTGGGTGTGAGGAACGACCCGAAATAGCCGCCATCAATAGCCAACTCATAATAAAGACCATTACACATGCTGGGTTCATCCTCGCGGATACGGTCCATTTCGATGGGAATACGAATGGATGTAGGGTTAATATGAGTAGCAGAGGCAAACCAATGGTTAAGTGCAGCGATGGTATCTTGTGCCGTTTCAACAAGCCCCCCTGAACCCAGATCTGGTGGAAGAGTAGAAGCATCGGTTTCATCCAACTCCGTTTCCATTTCTTCTGTTTCAACAATTGTTGAGTCAATCGGCATTTCAACAGGCTCAATAACTGCAGACTCCTCAAAAGCCAACATGGCAAACTTACCATCATAGTAGCCTAGCTCTTCGGTAGCATCCAAAGTCAATCGGCCCTGGAAACCGAATTGGGTGTTCAGCCTGAACTCTGATGTTTCCCCAATATGTGCATAACCATGGGTAATGCCTCCAACTGGAACGATGGTGTCCATTCGAATTGGGGTGCTGGTTCCTTCTGCGTTGGTGTAATCCCAAGTGCCTTGTGCATCGTAGTAATTGCGGCTATGAATGTTCACCACAGCATTTTTATATAGGTGGAATTGGTTTAAAGTGTCGGCCAAAAGGTCACCACTGATAGGTTCCAACTTTGACTCCGCATTGATATCCACATCGTGCATATAGGGGAACACCGCTGCATCAGCCACTCGGATAATCTTCACATCGTGCGCATGAATGACATAGTTGGTCATGTCATATTCTGCACTCATGCTATAGAACTGCAAGGAGTCTTGTTCAGGCACCAAGGAAATGAACTTGGAGGCATTGTTATGCACGGCAAGCAACTCTTCATAGGTGGTGGCTGTGGCATAATCGCCGAAAGATTCCACTGGATTGTAAAGATGCAGGCTGTTAGCGGCCATGTCCCATTCGGCTTCCTTCAACGAACAAATGTATTGGTTCATGGGGAAGTCAAGGTTACTGTTCTGATCAAGATAATCGTATTTCACCTTTTGGGCGTCAAAGTCTACATTGGCTCGGTAGTTGGTGGCGGCGAAAGCAATGTTGGTCGTATCGGCGGAATAGAGTAAAAAGTTGGCCGAATCGGCCACAAAGGTAGTAGCATCCAAAGCAAAATGGTCAGAATCGAACTCAGTCAGACCAAAACGCATCTTACCGTCAGCGGAATAACCGTCAGGCGAAAGGGCTGTCTTACCTGAGAAGTAAGTATCGCCATACATGCAAATAGGTTTGTCGATGGTCTCCGTGGTCAGTTCGGGTTTCAGGATGTCCCATTTCAACCTAAGCGCATCTGCCGAAGCCATGGGAAATCCCGTACCATCCTCACGAGGCACCATCTTGAACTGGTTGGTGATGGCAGTGACCGAGTCCATGTAAAACATAAACTGGTCGGATTTGAATTCAGAGGTCTGATAGTCGAGCATTCCCTCTCCGAAAAAGCCACTCCCAGACAGGAAAACTTTGTTGTGAAAACGGCCCAAGTCACCATACAAAGGATAGGATGCCGTTTCGTCCTCTCCGATTTGATGGATGAAGCCCAAAGAATAGTCATCCATGACCACTAAAGGCTGCTCAATGTTGGGCATGATGCCACCCGAGACTAACTCGCCATCGAAACGCACCTTTCTCATCGTAAGATCGTTCAAGCTGTCGATGACAAAGGGATACACGCTGTAATAGAACTTGCCGTCAAGATCCTCTGCGGTCATTACCGAATCAACACTGCCAGGGTTGAACACACCTCCGTTAATCTTCCTATAGAACTTAAAGCCTTCAGCATCGCTGTGGAAGATAGGATAATCCGGGGTCTCGTAACGGCTCGACTTGTTGTCGCCATGGTCAATGTCCAAACGTCCCTGCAACTTCTCTAACGTACCGTCAACAGGAATAATATGGTTGTCGTAACGCGCATAAAAACGCAGAGAGTCGACCTTCTCCATTTTGATGGAGAAGTCTTCATAATTGAACTCACTGTCCTTGGTGAAAAACTCAAACATGCCCGCCATAATGCCGCCAGAAAACGTGAAATTCTGTTTTTTTGTAAAAGTAACACGTCCCAAGTCAGGTATGATGACCACTCGTTTGCGGTCGCTCAGCGAAATGGCCGGACCTTCAAAACCATCGATCTGACTCGTAATGCCATACACAAGCAAATCACCCGTATTCAAGTCAATACGAATATTGGGCTGACGATTCGTTGTGACCGTATGCAGCTTGATGTTATCATAATCAATCGTCTCACGGAACGAATCCACCACATCGAAGAAACGCGGCAAGGCTATGGCCCACTTTGTTTCAGTATCATATTCCACATAACCTTCGGCTTGCAGACGCAACATCAGTGAAATCACCTGTTCGATGGGATAACCCAGGTAAGAAGCCAAGTCACCAACGGCAAACTTCACCTGACGGTCCACATTGTCGAAGCCTTTCAAAAACTTCTCGATGCGAATCATGGGATGTGAACCGTCAAGGCCCTGAAGCCGCTTGAAATCATTATGGCGAAAATAATTCACCGAAACCACATCGCCTTCACTCGTCGGATTGACACCTTCCATCCTCCTGAAATCCACCTGATTGCCATCGATATCCCAATACATAGCCTCAACGAAAATATCCAAACCATGGTAATAATCGTGGAACGGGCCATCACCGAAATCTTTTTCAGAACGATAAATCATCATCCTTCTGGTCTTGTTGTCGTAACGAAAGCCCAAACCATTGTGATAAAGTGAATCCATTTCAGTGCCCAACGAGTCAATAAGATAAAGGCGCATGGCTGCATTGTCGGAGACCAGCAGTTCATCCACCGACATCGTCAAGCGTTTGGATTGCACCCTAACCACTTCCCTTCCCCCTTGACGGAAATGAAAAACCGCCTTGTTTCGCACTCCACCAAACACTTCCACCTGATTGCCCATCATGCCGATGCCGCCTTCAAAATCGATGTTTTGCATCAAGTTTGTGATTTCGTAATCTGAACGATACGATTTCACCCGAGGAAACATCGTCTTTTCATCAGGTGTATTCACCAAGACCTTATCCTCATATCGGCAAAGAATATCTTGGTCGAAATGTTGGCGCTCGTGAAAAATTACCGAGTCAATGGCATATTCAGAGCGACTGAGATCAAGCTGGTAATAATCCGGCAAGGTAACGAACACCTTATCGGCAGGGATATTGAACCGCGACCAGTCGGCACTACCTCCTGAACCTTCCCAGCGATTGCGGTCCAAATAATAAACACCCTTGGTATTTTTGATCAATGACTCATCCTTTTGCGACACTAAAGCCAAAGTGCCATCGACCGTCAATTCAAACTGTTCCTTCGAAGGGAACCCCCAAAGAGCATCGCGGAGTGTCCATTTAGAGTTGCCTTTTGCCGTCAAAACCTTGTCAACAAAGATGTTGCGGCACGAAGCAAGATACTTGTCCACTCCATTCATCGACTTTTGCACCTTGGCATCGGTGTAGCTCAACCAGTTGTTTACATCCCTATGGTTCAGACCAGCGGTAGGAATCCTTTGCACGACCTCGACAAGATTAAAGATGTTAGCGTATGCTTTACCCCCACTCTTGGAGTGAAGCAACTCACAAAGCCGCATAATGGCAGCAGCCTCTTGATTGTCGTAATAGCTATCCCAAACGCCCCGAAAAGTCTGCATCATCACAGCTGCCTCGTCGCGGTCTTGTTTCGAACTTGAGGAGCTCAAGTAAGCAGACAATTGTTCATAAAAAGCGTTCTTTTCGGTAGGAAAAAACGCCTGAGCAAAGGCAGAGGTAACGCTTAAAAAGAGCGCACAAACTGCTATAAGGATTCCTTTTTTCATTCCCTACAATTAGTTATAAAACAATTATTTACAAAACTCAGCAGCCACCCAGTTGTTGCGACTCAGATGGCGGCAATAGCGAAGGCCCAAACGTTCGGCTTCTTCGCGAATGCTCGGCAAGTCCTCAGTATAGAAGCCGCTGAAGAAGATGTGGGCATTAGCGTTCATGGCGTCCACATAATAGTGCATATCGCGCAATAGAATGTTGCGGTTGATATTAGCCAACACCACATCGAAACTACCTCGGATTGAAAGGGCATCACCGAGGATGATTTCAATGTCGGAAACGCCGTTCAACTCAACATTGGTGAATGCATTACGATAGGCCCACTCATCATTGTCAATGGCCACCGTATGTGCAGCTCCCAGTTTCTTAGCCAAAATAGCCAACACAGCAGTACCGCTTCCCATGTCAAGCACTTTTTTCTCACGAAAATCAGTCTCCAACATCAATTGGATGATTTGGGCTGTCGTCTCGTGGTTGGCCGTGCCAAACGACATCTTGGGCTCAATGACGAGGTCGAATTCATAAGCCGAATCAGGTTCATGGAACGGAGCGCGCACACGGCAGCGCTCATTGACCACCACAGGCTGGTAGGAAGCCTCCCAAAGCTCATTCCAATCCTTATCGGGCATCTCCTCCACTTTCAGCAGTCGAATGTCCGTAAAAGCAGGGTCGAGCAATAGGTTTTCCACAGCTATATCATCACGACATTCAGCTGAACAATAAGCCTTTAGCCATCGATCTTCATCCATAAAAGAATCGAAGCCTATATCTGCCAGCATGGTCACCAACATATCATGCTGAATATCAGACGAAGGTGCGGAAAAAGTGTATTCAAAGGTCTTCATCACTCTTCGCCAATATGTGAGGCTTGAATGCAAATGGAGACAAAATCCTCTGCCTTCAACGACGCAGTACCTATCAATCCACCGTCGACATCAGGTTGAGAGAACAGCTCTGTGGCGTTCTTGGCATTGCAGCTGCCGCCATAGAGGATGCGGATGTCGTCAGCCGTAGCTTCGTCGTAATGTTCCTTGATCAATGAACGGATATAAGCGTGCATCTCCTGGGCTTGTTCGGGCGTGGCGGTCTTGCCAGTACCAATGGCCCAAACGGGTTCATAAGCGATGATAGTGTCATATATGGCATCGCCATCCAAATGGAACAAGCCTTTTTCCAATTGCTCCTTAACAACCTCAAAATGACGACCAGCTTCACGTTCTTCAAGTACCTCACCCACGCAATAGATAGGCGACATATTGTTCTCAAGCAAGCGGTTGATCTTCTCGGCCAACACTTCATTGGCCTCGCCAAAATACTTTCTTCTTTCACTATGACCCACAATGCAATAGTCTACATCGATAGACTTCAGCATTTTGGCCGACACCTCACCTGTGTAGGCACCTTTGTCATAGGCACTGCAATTCTGTGCACCCACGTTGAAACGCTGCTCGTCGAACTCATAGTCCGTCAACATTTCAAGGTAAGGAAATGGCGGACAAATAATGACTTCGCAATTCAGCTCGTCCTGTTCGTCAAAACGGTCAAGGATTTCGTCAACCAAAGTTTCAGCCTCATCGAAAGTGAGGTTCATTTTCCAGTTTCCAGCTACAATTTTGCTTCTCATAATTATTTCGATTTAAAGATTTAAAATTCAATGATTTAAGAAATGATTTACTCTAGAATTCGAAACGCAGTATGCGTGACGAACTTCAAGTATTCAAATGGACAAAAATACAAATTTTTCGATTACTAACTTAAATTTTCTACCTTTGCGCCATCAAATCAAAGAAAAACAACCACATGAAGAAAACAATTATCTTTACTTTTACGATTTTGATGGCATGTTTCTGTTACGCCCAAGAAGAACTCCCCACAGTCGTTTCCGACCGGCCAGGCAATACATATGGTGTCGATGTGACACCATTACACAAGCTCATTTGGGACAATGGCATCGGTTTTGAGTCTTCGCCTGATGGAGCCCAAACCATTACACTGAACACCACCATACTCCGATATGGCATTTTCGAGGACATGGAGCTCCGTGTCGGCACCGATTTCGTGATGTACAAAAACGATGCTGCCATGAAACGTACTCTTGGCATCAACCCGCTATACTTTGGTACAAAACTCAAAGTTTATGAGGGCACACGTATCCTGCCTTCCATAGGTTTGTTGGCTGAATTAAAATCACCACATGTCGGATCGAAAGAGTTGCTTCCCACCCACCTTGCTCCTTCAATGTATGTGCTTTTTGAACACAATATAACCAACTGGCTTGGAATAGGCTACAATGTCGGCGAAAAATGGGATGGCGAAACGGCCACCCCTACCACTTTTCTTGCCCTCAGCCTCAATTTCAGCTTCAATGACAACTTGGGAGCCTTTGTGGAGACTTACAACAACATCCATCCTGAGGGCGAGAACGAATACATGACTGAATTCGGTTTCACTTGGCTGGTGTCGCGACGTGTGCAATTAGATATAGAAGGAGACCTAGACCTGAAGAATTTAGGAAAGTATTATTCGGTGGGATGTGGTGTTTCGTGGATGATTAACTAATCCTTTACTCACTTCACTCGAATCTTTCTGCCACGCCAAAGCTTGGTGTTTTTCTTAAACTTGTTTAGTTGGCACAAGATGGAAACTGTTGTGTAGTTTTCCACAGCGATGGAAGCCAAAGTATCGCCTTTCTTGACCACATAATACTTCTTTCTCTCACGAAGCTTGGGATAAACCGCCTCCACGATATCCACCGTAAACTTTTCGTCCATGTCGTCGTATGCCGCATCCAGCAGGTCCGTCGACATGGTGTATGATCTATTGACAGGACGTCCTTTGTCCCTTAGGGAATGAGAAAACAGCCAATCGTAGGTCTGCCTGAGATAGAACACGCGAGCCAAACGGGAATGATTCACGCCTTCGAGGCGATCATATATCAACCTTGTAGTATCGCCGCACGAACGTATGGAGTCGACCACGCGGTCGGAGCACTGCACCTTCACAGCTTTATCAGCCGTGCCGTGGATAATCCACAGCGGCAATGTAGACAAGCCGCAAAGTTCTTTCCCTGTCGCTCCTCCACACATCGCCATGGCGGCAGCCACTCGGTCGGGATACTCTGTCGCCACATCCAAGGCACCATAGCCTCCCATGCTCATGCCAAGCACATAGAAGCGATTGGTGTCCACCTTGTAATGGTCGTCAAGCCAATCATACAAGGCCATCACACGCTTCGGTTCCCACGCGGTCTGCGCTTGGGGTGCGACCACTATCGCATTGATGGCTCTCCCTTTGAACAAGGCATGGATGCTGCCATATTGCAGCACCATTTCCAAAGAGTCTCCACTCAAACTCTTTCCGTGAAGAAACATCACTAAGGGCAACTCTTCAGCCTTCTCATAGCTGTCGGGGAGATAGAGCCAAAAATCGTAACCTTCCTCTACGAAACCGCGACATGCCATCACCTGAGCCAATGTAGTCAGCGGCAGCATGAGCAACATAAAGATGAGGGAGGACAACTTCTTCACGGCATTTTCAATTATTGGGTAAAAAGCAATTTACAGCGGCAAACCTCAACTTGATTCCCAGTCAAAATTTCCGCATTTACCAATCGTACACAATATTCATTCTCAGCAGTTTGTTCGAGATAAAAGTTCAACAAGTCACCTTGATGTGCCTCGGCGACATAGGCGATCTCGAAACGTTTCAACCGATGCTCACGATACCAGTCAATATCCCAAAGGTCAAGAACATGCTCGATGTATTTCACCGAGTTGACATGCCCGTTGATATCAATATCATTGTAGTTGACTTCTATGGTTTTAACCAATTCAACATTTTCCGACATCTTCACGCGACCGCCTTTCTCTATCGGGCATGATTTGTCAGTTACAATCCAGTTGTTGATGGCACCATCATCTATGGAATAAATGTCAGTAGGCTGCCGCGTCTCGGTGTCAATCATCGCCCAAATGGAACGTCCATAACCGTAAATACGACCGTTGCCATCCGATACGCAGAAATTACGGCTGGTAAAGAACCGCATCGCGTTTTCCACCCATGTCTCGATGGTGAAATGATCATATTGCGAAGGCATTTCCGTCACCTCAATAGCCAAACGCGACAACACCCATGACCGGTTGATCGTCATCAGGTATTTCATCCCAAAGCCACGCTCGGTGGAATGGAAATCAGCCGCATTAAGCAACTGGTTGCCCAAATGGCCTAAAAACATCCGTCCCGAAAAATCGCAATGGAACGGCTCGGCCATGAATTCGTATGTTCCGATTTTATTCAAAATTCAAGATTTAAAATTCAAAATTTAAAATTCAAAATTTAAAATTCAAAATTCAAAGTTCCTTTTACCTAACTCCTCATTCTGCATTCCTCATTCCACATTCATAATTCTTAATTCTACATTCTACATTCTCAACTAATCCTCACCCTCGGGTCAATAATGCCATAAATGATATCCACCACGATATTGACGATAATCAGCATGACCGCGATGAGCAGCACCGCGCCCATAATGACGGGGAAGTCATATTTGTCCAAAGCATCAACCACCACCACGCCGATGCCCTTCCAGTCGAAGACATACTCCACGAAGACGGCGCCTGCCAACAGTGAAGCGAACCAACCCGAAACCGCTGTCACCACAGGGTTCAAGGCATTACGTAAGGCATGGACACAGATAACGCGCCAAGGCTTCAGGCCTTTGGCCCTCGCTGTGCGGACATAGTCCATCGACATGGCTTCCAACAAAGAAGTTCGCGTTAGCTCAGTCACTACAGCCAAAGGACGCATGCCCAAGGTCAAGGCAGGAAGGATGAGATTACGCAAACTCAAGAACTCTCCTCTGCCATATTCATCGACGGTGTACAAGCTACCTGTCATGCCCAAACCCGTATAATGCTCAAGCAGAAAACCAAAAATCCAGGCCATCAAAATAGCTGCAAAAAACGAAGGCAACGACATGCCGATAGTCGTGATGAAAAGGGTCAACTTATTGAGGAACTTGGTATTGAAGACCGCAGTTAGGATGCCGATGAACAGCCCCAAAAGCATGGCAATGGAAATGGACACGGCCGCCAACAACAAGGTATTCGGGAAAGCTTCACCCAAGATATCGGAAACTTTTCGCTTGCTTTGGTACGACATGCGAAGATACGGACCTTTCAATACAACAGCCGTCGAACCCAAAGTCGCCAACTTGGCATAATGCCCAATTTTGTCAAGTTTCTGCGAGCCTTCCGAAATATCATAAAACGAAATCGGGACCAAGTCGTTGAGATAGTCGACATACTGTTTCCCGAGACTTTGGTTCATGCCCAACTCCTCACGGATTGCATTCACCGACTCTTGGTCGGCGCGCTGGCCAAGCATCATCTGTGCAGGGTCACCGGGCAGGATATTGAAAAGGAAAAACACCAGTGTTGCGACACCCCAAAGCACCGCAATTCCGTATAACAGCTTCCTGATGACATAGGCACCCATAGTATCACAACACCTTCATGACCTTTTTGAAGTCGACAGAGCTCCACTTGTCCTTCACCAAGCCATTATCCAACCAGATAAGTCCAGGATTGGAACGCACTATTGGCTTGATTTCCAGCTCATCGGCATAATAGACCTCATAGAGAAAATCATATTTTTCGCGTAACTGCTCTACATATTCCGGCTCGTTGGCTACCGTCCAAACCACATAATAGCCACGACTTCCCGCTTCACCAGTAATCTCTCTCACCCTGGCCCATTCTTTTTCGGTCACCTTGCTCAAGTCGTGTGAAGTGAACATCAGCAAGTTCTCCGTATTGAGAATCAACTCAGTGACATCATTGCCGTCTTCATCGAGAGCAGAGAAGCCCAGGAAATTGGTGCCACCTTCCACTCTTTGGTCAACGAACTCCCACTCCGACATCCAAACCGAATCGTTCCAGGGATAATTGGGTGAAAGGTACTCCTGAGTCTCCCCAGTAGCCTTGTTTTTATAGGTAAGATAGATTTTCGTCTCTTCGTTGGTCGAAGTCGTTATTTGTTTGCCCACCTTCCAATTCATGAAATCGATAACGGGCAAGTGGCGATAATTGTAAAACTCGAAACCCAAGAACGCCAAAGCGAAAGCAATCCCGATAGTCCATTGTGTGCCTTTTTCCAACTTATTTTCCAACAATTTATTGTTCATTATCAACGGTATCAGCACCGCGTCGATGACGAGATTCTTATAGAACGTTTGCCAGTTGCTCATCTTGATAGCTGTACCGAAGCAGCCACAATCGGGCACTAGGTCATACATGGCATCGAACAAGGTCGTGATGGTGAAAAACAGCATCAACAAGGTTGCTCCCAAAACCGCCAATCGCGGCAAGACTTTGGTTATCAAGCAAAAACCTACAATAAACTCAGCTAATATCATCAACATGGCCAAAACCATAGCGAAGTTATTCAGCCAAGTCATGCCATAAACAGAAAGATAGTCCAGCATCTTGTATTTCGTCCCCAAAGGATCAACGCCCTTGGTAAAACTACTGAAGATAAACAAAGCGCCCACCAATACGCGGCAAACAGTCAGAGCCGAAACACTATATCTTTTACTGAAAACCAAGGAAACCAACAGGTTAAGTAGCAATATGGCAAGGAACCAAAGATGGTAGGCAGGCAAGAAATATATTCCTACTGCTGAGGCTAAAGCCACAAAAATGCTAATCCAAGGGAGAATGGTATCGTTTTTCTTTCTCATTTTTTATCTTGTTCACTTAACAAAATCAACGCGAACACCGCGTAGTTAATCATATCGTAATAGTTGGCATCAAGTCCCTCAGAGACAAGGGTTTTGCCACCGTGGTCCTCGATGCTCTTGGTGCGCAGCACCTTGCTCATAATCAGGTCGGTGATAGAACTGACACGCATGTCGCGCCAAGCCTCGTCGTAGTCATGGTTTTTGCGCGTCATCAGTTCGTAAGCCTCATTGGTGACCTTGTCGTACAAGGACGTTGCTTCTACGGCAGTTAGGTCGGGCTGGTCGACCACTCCAAGTTGTAGTTGGATGATACCCATCGCCGCATAGTTGACGATGCCAATGAACTCGGGCTCGATGCCTTCGTCAACAAGTTGCTCGGTAGTTGTTTGCAACGTCCTGATTCTCTTCACTTTGATAAAAATCTGGTCGGTAATGGAAGGCGTGCGTAGGATGCGCCATGCCGGACCGTAGTCTTTCATCTTATCGACAAAAAGTTTGCGGCATTGCGCCAAAACACTATGAAATTGGGTTTTTGTATCTTTTTCTGCCATGATGATAGTCTTTGGCGGCAAAGATACGTATTTTTTTCTTCTTAGGACAAACGTTGCAGCCAAATGGCCAAGAAACGGTCATACACAACGTAACCGTCTTTTTCTGGATAAACCAATTCCTTATCGACCAATACGCCAAGAGCGGTTTTCACACTACTAGGGCTTGAAAGCTTGTGCTTATTGACAAATTCGGAACTCTGAGGCTTCGCTATCTTATGCTCTTTTGCTATGGCCTTCAGCAAATTGACCTGATTTGTGGTCAACAAGGTCATCATCATTTCATACTGGGGAGCCAAAGTATCGACAAGCGAAAGGATAACCTGATTGGATTGTTCAATGCTTTCGGCACGCTTGGTCGTCTCATAAAGACGATTCATGACAAATTGGACATACCAAGTATGTCCGCCAAAACGTTGGTAGACATCGTGAAAGACATCCTCACTCAAATTTCCTTTCCTTTTTTCGAAGAAGCGCCGAGAAAACTCATAATAGGTTGTTTCTGACAAAGGTTGCAAATTGACAAATTCCGTACTTTGGAAAAAAGGACGTTTTGGAGAATTGAACATCTCCGCCATGAGGTGTTGCCGACTGCCCGAGAAAATGAATCCAGCATGAGAGAACTGGATATGAGAGCGCAGCAATGCCTCAACGCCTTTTTCCGGATAATTGGCAATCTGCTGGAATTCGTCGATTGCGATATACACGTTCTTTTTGAGTTTCTCAATGTGGTCGAAGATGCTTTTCAACGTGTATTCCTCTCGCGAGGGCTCTATACTGACCGAAACCGTTGGTGAACCCGTCAATGAGTCATAACTCAGTACAGGCCGCCATGCCCTGAACATATCAAAGGTCTTGTTCACCAGCGATTTCTCACGTTCTACAGCCTCCTCAACAATGGCCACACCTACGACTTGAACAAAATCATATAGGTTCTGTGTGGCAAAAATGTCAATATAGATGCAAATAGCGTCTTTATTGGCCTCTTTTATATGGTTAAAAACATGCTTTATCAGCCCAGTTTTTCCTATTTTTCGCGGTGAAATCACCGTCAAATTACGCCCATTTCTTAATGCTCCGACCATTTGTTCCGTTTCTCTTTCACGGTCACAAAAATAATCAGGCCCTTCATAACCTTTGTAAATGAATGGGTTATCAGGTTCTTTTTGTCTTCTTAATCCCATGGCACACAATTTATATAATTGGATTTCTATCGCGGAAAGTCCGTCACGTAAAATCCGTCACGTAAAATCCGTGATGCAAAAATAGGAAATAATCATTATACCAAACACATTTTGTTCACGAAAAAAGTGTAATTTTGCAAGAAAACTGAGATGTTTCAAATCAAAATACAAAATAGAACCCTCCTTTTCGACCGTCCCGCCGTCATGGGCATCCTCAATGTGACACCCGACTCTTTCTCTGACGGTGGACGCTACAACCAGATGGACAAGGCTTTGCAACACTGCGAGCAGATGATTGCCGACGGTGCCGACTTCATCGACATCGGCGGCTGCTCCACAAGGCCTAACAATTCCATCGCCACAGAAAATGAGGAAATGGAGCGCGTCATTCCCATACTAAAAGCTATCAGAAAGGCCTTTCCCGAAGCATTGGTTTCAATCGATACCTTCCGCAAAAACATAGCTGAGGCTTGCATCAACGAAGGTGCCGACCTCATCAACGACATCTCGGGCGGATTGTTCGATACAGAGATGTTACCATACATTGGCCAAAACCACATCCCTTATGTGATGATGCATTGCATAGGTTCACCCGAAACCATGCACCAATATGCACTTGATGGCGACATTCACCAGACTGTGATGGACTTTTTCAAGAAGCAATGTGAAGCTTTAGAAGCTTACGGCAAACAACAAATCATCCTCGACCCAGGCATAGGCTTCGGCAAAAGCCTTGAAGCCAACTATCAATTGCTCGCCGACTTGAATCGTTATCGCTATAACAATTTACCCATCCTCATTGGCATTTCGAGGAAGTCGTTAATCAACAAGGTGTTGCACACCACGCCCGACACTGCGGAGAACGGGACGACGGTGCTGAACACCATTGCCCTGCTCAATGGTGCCGACATCCTGCGCGTTCACGACGTGAAAAATGCACGCGAGGCCATTGAATTGGTCGGGACATTTTGTAATTTTGCGCCAAATTTTAAGCTATGATTGACCTCTTCATTCAATTCCGGGTTTTCGACTTCATCGACATCATTTTGGTAGCTGCCCTTTTCTTTGGACTCTATCGCCTGCTGAAAGGCACCTCCGCCATGAGCATCTTCATCGGTATCGTGGCCATTTTTCTTATCTGGCAGTTAGTAAAGTATTTGCAGATGGAAATGTTGACCGCCATACTGGGGGCATTCGTCAGCGTGGGTTTTATCGCACTCATCATTATTTTCCAACCTGAGATTCGACGGTTCCTATTCACCATTGGTGCCCAAGCCCAAGAAGGCAAACTCGCACAAAAGTTTAATTTCTTGAAAGTCAGGAGCAATGTCGACCTCAACATTGACGCCCTTACCAAAGCCTGCATCAATATGTCGGAGATCAAACAGGGCGCGCTCATCCTGCTGACGCGCAAAAACAATTTGGACGACATCGTCTCAACAGGCGTTGTGGTCAATGCAGACATCAGCAATCCATTGATAGAAAACATCTTTTTCAAGAATAGTCCCCTACACGACGGAGCCATGATCATCCGTCATAATCGCATCACTGCGGCCCGTTGCATTCTTCCCGTGTCGAACAAAACCAACATCCCGGGCCACTATGGTCTGCGCCACCGTGCCGCCATCGGCGTGACCGAAGTCAATGATTGCATCGCCCTTGTCGTATCGGAAGAGACAGGTAACATCTCCATGGTCACTGGCGGCGAAATCCGCACCATTAAGCCTTTGGAATTGAAGGAAATGATAGAAAGTGAGTTGAGAGTTTAAAGTTCCACAAAGCAGTCATCCTCCTCCGTAAACCGCAACTGCTTCTTATACGGGTCATAGCGCAACATGATCTGATAAGCATAGCCTCTTTTCTTCAACTCAGCCCCGACATAGCTATTCATCATATAGTCGTAGGTATAGCCTGCATAGAGTTTGCCCAGATACACAGCATAATTGTAGACATCATTAAGCTCCAGCGTATCAATGTCATAATGATAGTCAATCGTATTGGTCCAGATGGAAAAATCAGCCTTGGAATCAAAACCGTCCATGAGGTTATGCTCACTGAACAACACCGGTTTCCAGTCACCATCATTGATTTCGAACCATGAGGCCACATTGACCGTATTCAAAGGATGCTTGTAGCTGTATTCATCCGTATCGCTATAGAGATAGTCCTCATACTCTGTGATGCGACCCGTGATTTCCATCCTTGAGAGCAACACCAGCCAATGTGTGGAGTCGACCGGCACCTCATCCATGTTGTCAGGCACATAGACCTGTACACCATAGTCGCCCAAAGTTTGAGCATAGGCATTATACATCACATCGAGGAATAAGTCTTGGCTAAAGCCTTGAAGCACTTCGGTTTGCTTGCCGAGTTGGGTATTATATTCCACCTTCACCTCAGCCTTTTCAGGAAAATACACAGCTGCCTCAATAGTAGGACGCTCGTCTATGTACTGCTTGGCCAGCTTCTTTTCAGTCTGACAACCAGAAAGCAGCAAGACCAACAACCAACCTATTACTATCGTTATTCGTGTCTTCATAGATCATCTTCAAATAAATCCATTTGCACTCCATCACCCTTTGGCTCAACAATCTCTAACGGCACATCGGCGGGATTGACTTCAATCTTTTCAATGGTTTCTTCTCCTTCAGCAGGTGTTTCCACATCCTCCTCCGAAGGCTCTGGCTGGTAGGGTTCAAGAAACTCCCACGCATCAATTTCTCTAGTAGACAAACGTTTGCCTTTAGCCTTGTAGCTCTTGATGCCGATGAATTCTTCTACGTTGACCTCGTCATCGGGGAAGCTGTTGCCTGCATCGCTGACCTTATAGCTCAGCTTCAGACGCGGCATGTCGTCCACACTGCGGCCAAGATACTTTGCCTCAGGATGCTCGCCGATGAAGGAAGCTCGGCTGTTCAATTTGGTCTCCGCCTCGATGCAAAAACGCTTTAAGTACATTTTCTGCGTCTCGCCTTCGATATAGATGACGGAGAAAATCTCGTCCGGGTCAAACTTGCGAATCTCCACCATGTCGTCGTCGAAATGGGTGTTGAGGTCGAAGCCTGAAATCTTGAATTCGCCGTTCGCAAAAATTTGCAGAATGCGGTCATCGCCCTCGAAAGCACCAAGGTATTGTCCGCGCTTGTCGGCATTTAGGCGACGCACGGTGTCGTCGTACCAAATTTCACGCGCGTCAAGGGTCGAGACACCTTCCCCACCCTTCTTGATTTCCTTAACCTCGTATTTGGTCAGCAAATTGCCGCGTGTGTCACGGCCTTTCACGGCCAAGTCAGCGAATTTGTAGTCCACCGTCTTCTGTTTCTTGTTGAACAGCACCAGCGTCACCTTGATGACCTCGGCCTCGCCGTTGGGGTTCGACGAGAAATAGCGCACCTTCGAGCCAGGTTTGCCCTGCGTGAGGTCGTATTCCTTGTCGCGGGTGACACCCTTCACGGCAAAACGCTTCACATAATGCGGCGCGCCGTTCTTTCCGTCGCGATACACCACATTGTATGTCGTGCGGTCGTCGTTCTTATGGAACACGTCGACATGGATAATCTTTTGTCCCACAAAAAGTTTCGGCTGCAACTTGACCACAGTATACTTGCCATCCTCATGGAAGACTATGATGTCGTCCATGTCGGAACAGTCGCACACATATTCGTAAGCTTCCTTGTTCTTCTCGCGTTTCAGGCCCTCGCCTGTGCAAACGAAGCCCTCTTCCCTGTTGACATAGAGCTTTTCGTTATTGGCGGCTACGGCCACAGCGGAGATGTTGTCGAAATTGCGGATCTCGGTCTTGCGTTCGCGGCCTTCGCCATATTTCTCCTTAATATGCAGGAAATAGTTGATGGTGTAATCCACGATATGGTCAAGGTTGTAATGAGCCTCTTCCATACGCTTTTCTATATCCGCCAGTTGCTCGTCAGCTTTCTTAATGTCGAACTTCGAAATCTTACGAACAGGTTTTTCGCAGAGTTTCTCCACATCCTCATGCGTAATCTCGCGCTTCAGCAACTTGCGATACTTGTCGAAACGGCGCTCGATACCCGTAAGTTGGTCGTCCCAAGTCTCATAGTCCTTGTTCTCCAACTCCTTGTAGATACCCTTCTCGAAGAAGATCTTCTCCAACGAAATCCAATGCCAGCTGTTCTCGAGTTCTTCGATGAGGATACGCAACTCCCAGCTGAGCAGTTCCATAGTGCGGTCGGTACTGAGTTTCAGTATCTCACTCACACCCATAAAAGCTGGGTGCTGATTGACGATGACACACGCATTGGGTGAGATGGACACTTCGCAGTCGGTAAAAGCATAAAGTGCATCGATGGTCTGGTCAGGTGAGACACCTGGATTGAGATAGATTACGATTTCGCACTGCTCGGCAGTGTTGTCGTCGATTTTCTTGATTTTGATCTTGCCTTTGTCGTTGCACTTCACGATGCTGTCGATGAGGCTGCCCGTGGTGGTGCCGTAAGGAATCTCACTGATGACCAGTGTCTTCTTATCTTGTTGGCTGATTCGCGCACGGATACGCACCTTGCCGCCACGCAGACCGTCGTTGTAATTGGTCACGTCCATCAGGCCACCCGTCGGGAAATCGGGATAGAGTGTAAAAGGCTCATCACGCAGATAGGCCACCGAAGCATCAATCAGCTCATTGAAGTTGTGTGGCAAGAACTTAGATGCCAGACCCACGGCGATGCCTTCGGTGCCTTGTGCCAGCAACAACGGAAACTTCACTGGAAGCGATACAGGTTCGGCATTGCGGTTGTCGTAGGAACGGGTCCAGTCGGTGGTCTTATGGTTGAAGACGACCTCTTTGGCAAATTTGGAGAGGCGTGCTTCGATGTAACGTGGGGCAGCGGCGTCATCGCCTGTGAGGATGTTACCGAAGTTACCTTGAGTGTCCATCAATAAATCCTTTTGGGCAAGCTGCACGAGGGCATCGCCAATGGAAGCATCGCCGTGCGGGTGGTATTTCATTGTGTTACCCACGATGTTGGCCACCTTGTTGAAACGTCCGTCGTCCAATTCATCCATCGAATGCAGGATGCGGCGTTGCACAGGCTTCAAGCCGTCCTCGATAGCGGGCACGGCACGTTCCAAAATGACATACGAGGCATAGTCGAGAAACCAGTTCTCGAACATGCCTTTCAGTGGTATCACATGGTATTCATCTTCCTGAGCATGAGCGTCTTCCACACCTTCAAAGGTCTCATCAGTTGGCTGCTCGTCCAAGGGTTCGTTTTCCGTCTTGTCTTCGATATCCATAAAATTTTTCTCCTGCTTGCAAAAATAGGAAAAAAACGGAAGCTACATATTGCTATCCATTACTTTTCGGTCAATTTTTGATACATCTTGAATAGCCTTGCCACAATCTCGCTCTCGGTGGCATCTTTCGGGAAGTCGTATGCCTCAAGTACGGCGGCATCGTTGGCACGGTGGGCTTTCAATAGTTCGGGAAACAGGAAAAGATTGCCGTACATATCCGCTAATGTGGCATCCGGATAGACTTCACGAGCATCAAGGATGGCTTGAGCGGTCTGCTCAATCTTCTTTTGTTGCTGTTCCGTTGGAGCGGGCCATGGGAAGTTGTTGTAGACAATTTTAATGGAGTAGTCATAATCACTTTTGAGACGGCCACAAACCCCTCGCATCCATGCCATATGAACAAACGAATTTAGAATACCAAAATGGTAGAAAGAAGCATTGGGCATTAGTCGCACTTTGTTGCTACACAATACGTTATCATCCATATAACCCATTGGGATATATGGTCTTCTTTGAGAAGAAACTTCTGGGATTACAATGTAATGACTTTTAGGCATATTCTCCACATGGAAACGTGTAGGTCGGTCTGCCAATTTCACAGTTCCAGGGCTTGGACTAGCAAGACGATATTTCCTTACTGCCTCTACCCTTTTCATACATTCAGGTAGTTTAATAAGTTCCACAGGATTTGCATCACCAAGCCATAGGCACCAACGTGGACGGCGGTTGATGAATTCATCGGAGCCATACCAGTGCCTAAAATACTTTTCAGCAGCAGGTTCCTTCTTTACAAAAACATCTTTCTCTTCATCTTTGAATAGATAAAACCCGCCATCGATAGGCTTATTACCAATACTGATTTCAGGTACGTTACAAATGGGGTGTTGGCGACTTGCAACAAATACGTTTTCCCCTTCAATCAAATAACCGTTAATATTGGATGCTTTTATCACATTTGTTCCATCAAAGATTCTTCGCTCCTCATTTTTAGACAAATTTTTAGAAAAACCAATAATAACGCAATGTACATGAGCTTTATGGTTTGACTCGCTGTCCCAAACAAAAGTCCGCCATGCGAAATCTATATGCACTCCAGCTTCCATCAATGGTTTCCAAAGGTTGGCCACTTGCTCGCCTTGGGTAATGGAATTGGTCGAGACCAAAGCTGCATGAAGTTTTGGATTGTCCATCATAAGCTCAGATGTCTTTTTATACCATCCCGTCACATAGTCCATATTGCCGATGTTTTTCCATTTGGCTCCAAAGACAGAAATCAAGTCATCCTTCTGTTCAGCAGACATAACGCGAGCCCCAACAAATGGCGGATTCCCTATGATATAATCAAACGTCACATAGTGAGTCCTTTTAGTCTTGTCAAATTGATGGATTGTGGGACTATGAAGATCAATCGTCCCATACTTGATTTCAGGTTCACTTGCGACAAATGAAGAGTCTTCATGAGGCAAATACTGGTGTATATAGACCTCATTGGCATAAACGGTGGTCACGTCCCCAGGCTCTTCCCATGTTGACCAGTCAAGTCTTAATGCATTGCCTTCACGAATGTTCGCATACCGTTTCAACGGTAGCGGGTCAAGAATGAAACCCACAATCTCGTCGGTCTCTTCCATCATTTGCGACTCAGCGATCCAAAGGGCTGTTTGGGCCACTGCGCAAGCAAAGTCATTGATTTCGATACCATAGAACTGACTGATGCTCACCTTGATGGGGTCGGCCACCTCGCCAATAATACGGTCAGTGCCATAAATGATTCGCAATGCTTCGTTTTCAAGACGGCGCAACGAGGTGTATGATTCTGTGAGGAAGTTACCCGAACCACAAGCAGGATCAAGGAACTTCAACGAGGCCAACTTTTCTTGGAATGCTACAGCTTTGTCCTTTTTGGCTTTTGTCATCGTGATGGCCTTAATTTCAGCCAATTCATTCTTCAAATCGTCCAAAAACAACGGGTCGATGACCTTGTGGATATTTTCAATCGAGGTGTAGTGCATTCCTCCTGCACGGCGTGTTTCGGGATTGAGTGTGCTTTCGAACACGGCACCGAAAATGGTCGGAGAAATAAGGCTCCAATCGAAATCGTCGGAAGCTCGTTGGAGGATGATCCCGCGGATTTCATCATTGATGCGTGGAATCTCAATATCGCCTGAAAACATACCACCATTGACGTAAGGAAATGCTGCCAGCTTTTCATCCATATATGGATCTCGGTCCTCGAGTTTGGTGTCCAAAACATGGAACAATTCTATCAGCTTCACTCTGAAGTCAACTGCCTGGTACTGCGACATATAGTCGTGAAACATATTTCTGTTCCCGAATATGCCCGCATCTTCGGCATAAAGGCAGAACACCAAACGGACACAGAGCTTGTTAAGGGCTTTCTGAGATTCCAGATTATTGGGGTCTTTGTACTGGGCAAGTATCTTGTCGTATAACACACCAACAATCTCACCAGCCTTGATACTTACCTCCAATTCCCTCTTGATGTGGGCATTGGCATCATTCACCAAGAAAGACAAACGGTGGTATTCCTTTTCAAAATCGGCCAATTGAATCACTTCAGGCGCGTCATTGGGATGCTCCATGTCATGCACTTCGAAGGTGGTGAAGTTGCAGGTGACAATCCAGCGAGGTGCCATAGACAAAGGCAAACCTGAGGCATAGCGACGCGCTTGCTGATATGGCGTGAGTTCCGCTCCATCACTTTGCTTGACCTTGGCAGAGAGGTCAACATGCGAACCTTTCTGCTCAATCAGGACTCTAGTAACGCTGATATATGCATCGATGAAGTCAAATCCTTTTTCTTTGGTGATGGTCTTCACGGGAAGCTCAAATTGCATCCACGCCATCGGGTTGTCAATACCAAAGACATTATGCAATAACTCCAGCCAAAAACGCTGAGTTTCGCCTTTCTCATATCCTTTGCCCATCCAGTCCTTAGCGAACTGCTTAGCCGCTTGTTTCTGTGTTGTGTTTGCCATTATTGAATCATCTAATTATGGCTTCAAAGATATGCATTTTTTCTGAGTAAAAAAAAAGATTTTAGTTAAAAAAGTACTTTGTTCACTTCCAGAGCCTCAGCACCAATATCTCACCCAACAAAGCCAGCAAAGCAATCAACGCAAAGAGCTTCCATTGCGAGGATTGGTGTGCCATAGCCTCCACAAGGTCGGCAGAGGCAAAGTCAGAGGTGTCCAAAACAGCGGCTACATCGAAACCAGCTTTGGCAAACGCCTTGCTCACCTCATCGCGGTCCACGAAGTCCATGCGCGACTCCACACGACTCTCGTTCCATGCCGTCACACGGTTCACACTATCGTTGACCAATAGGTCATAGAAACCCGCCGAAGGCAAGTTATCGTTCAGATAGAGATAGACTTTGCCATTGCGCACTTCCGAGGCAGGCATCTGCTCAAAGCTGCGTTCTGAATTGGCAAAGAGGTATTGGTGGTCGCCTTCAAGGCTCATATCATTCAAAACCAATATCTTGTCTTGACCAATGGTATAGGAGAGCCTGTTCAATTGACCGCCAAGCAGTGCCATCTTCACCATCATCGGAACGAATAACGAATGGTCGGCAAGGTCGCTCCATTTCGGGTCAAGCGCGGTAGTCATGACGAAAGCCTGCCCCCGCCCCACTGTCTCCGAATACAACATCGGGTCACCGTTTTGAAGGATCAACAAGGAGTTCGGGATGCCGTTGCTTCTCATGCGCAAGTGCTTCTTCACCTTGGGCAGATCGGCCTGTTGTGGCATATCGAGAATGACATCGCTGAAGAACTCATGCCGCACAGCCAGGTCTTGAACTATCGTGGCGTTAGTGTCAATCTCCATAACAGAGAGTCCGAGTTTATTCAACAGGAAAGAGTTGTTTTTCGGATCACTCTTCGAAGGAAACACCAGCAATGCTGCACCATCAGCAACACAATTCAACAGTGTCTGCTGCAAAGTCTCGTTGATGTTAGCACTCTCGTTGACAATAATGAACTGGGCCTTTGAGAGTTGGTCCAAGTCGAAGCGCGAAGGCTCCATCAAGGTGTAGCGGAACTGCTCGTCATCCTCGAAAAGCAGGGCGCAACTCGTGGCTTCGCCGCCCAATTCAATGACGGAAAGGCTCGGCCTCACACCCAAAACGAAATCATAAGTGTCATCAAAGGTGATGGGATGATCGTTGAGCGACACGCTACAACGTTGGTCACCTGTGCCGTCCACCACAAACTGCATAACGACTTCTTGGGTGCCGTTTTTCTCCAAGTCGACGGTGGTGGAGGCGGCCATCGCGCCGTTCATTGTGAAAGTGATGGGCAATCCCTTCACCTCTTTGTCGCCTTGGTTGACGATGCGCACGTTGAGGTCGTTGGTCAAGCCGGGCTGCACCACAGGCGAAGCCAACCACACGGTATCAACGTAAAGGTTGGTCTTGAACTCGGACGTCATCGGTACCGCCACGATTTGCATGGCGGTGTCAGCTTTGGCTGCCGACAAATCAAAGGTATTCCTTTGGAAATCGGAATAGACGAAAAGTGTAGATGATGAGAAACCATGTTGTTTAGCCAACATCTCAAAACGGTCCATCACTTCTCCCATCGGCGCAGGCGCGCCATCGGGATTCATGCGGTCGAGTTGGTCGAGCATTTCCTCCTGGTTCATCGGGTATTCGTTCTGAATCTCGAAACTGTTGGTCATCAGCAGGTATCGGTTGGAGGGATTGAGCTTGTGCACCAAATCCCGTGCCGACTGCCGTGCATCCTCTATCAAAGTAGTGCGCTGCGATTGTCCTTTCATGCTCATCGAGTTATCAATGTAGACGCCCACCAAGCTCTCTGCCTTGTTAACATTCAACTGTTTCTCAGGATGATAAGGGAAAGCAAAAGCCAGCACCAATGCCGCAATGAACAGGCAGCGCAACAACAAAGTGACGAGATACTTCAGTTTACGCGTCTTGGCGTTTTCCTGCTGAATGGAGCGCAGTACGGCAGTATTGCTGAAATACACCAACTTATGCCGCCTAAAGTTGAACAGGTGGATAATGATGGGAATCAGAAGGGCAAACAAGCCCCAAAGCATATTGGGATAGAGGAAACGCATAGCCTATAAATGAGGGTGCAAAGATACGAAATCTTTATCAGTATCCGAATAAATGCCCACGGTTGCTATGACGACGATAACGATCCTTGGCAAACGCAGCACAAGCATCTTTAAGTCTAGGCTTCAACGGTATGGCTATTCCCAATGTTACCTCCAAGCCTTGAGGCAAACGGTATCCAGTAACCTGATAGGCATTCACATTGGTAGACTGTGCGATACCGTTCTTTTCGTATGGAGAATAGCTATCAAGAAAACCTTGATGAAAGGATACGCTAAATTTCAACAAGACATCCTGATATCCGATGTTCACCTTGCTACGAATGCCTACACCAGCATAGGCTCCAGCATGAATCAACGCCATGTTGGCACTGTCAACGGCAATAGTATCATTAAACGCAATTGGAGCCGTCCTGTCTATCTGGATTTTTCCAAACATACACATTCCAGCCTCCAACCCGACCATAACAAAAGGCTGAAAATACGGTCTCACATCCCAAACCATTTCCAAAGGAATCCGTAAATCGACATAGGATGTTGAAATTGAATAGTGGACATTGGCTCCTGAACGATGCACATACTTCATATCGGTGCCACGTTGAACATAGACGACCTCAGGCGACAAATACACAGATTCTATAATGGGAATGTCCAAAAACAAACCTCCAGTCGGTGTAAAAACGAAAGACTGCGGCAAACGTGCCAATGCCGGATTCTTAAAATACAACATTCTAGGCATATTCACGCCACCCTTAATGCCCAAGGAAAGCGTCCTGTCCATTGGCTTACTTTGTGTCATCTGACCAAAAACGCCAATGCAACACGCCAACAAAATATTCAGTATCAAAACTTTTTTCTTCATAGCTTCATTTTAATGATGGATTTATTGCCAGGGCCAAACACACCTTTCCGCCAAACCATCGCCATCCTTGTAATAATAATACGTACCTGGAGTTGGCGCTTGATCACCTTCGGACTCCAACACGACAATAGCCATGCGAAAACCTGACAAACCTACAGATGTCTTTGTGCCACACATGACCACACCGCGCTTTACATGAATATCCGCACTAATATCTTTGTTTTCTGCAAAATAAACTGTGAAATCATTGTTGTTCCCCATGATAAATGCCGTATCGGTGCGCTGTTCGGTGGATTCGGCGAACTCCACCACGACAATCCCATTGTGCTGTTTGCTGAAACGCATATAGACATCAGGATAGGGAATCGGCGACGAAACATTCCAAAGATTAGTCTTCACCAACATATTCGTATGCACCACATACGCATCTTCTTCAATGCTGTCGGGAACAACAATATCGACAGGAATGGCACCCGACGGAATGCCTTGAAACATCGCCTCAAACGTGGCCTGAAGCGAGTCTGGAATCACCGAATGGATGTCTTTAATATAGTATTCATCTCCGATAAGGGCTATGGTTTTGCCATTATTCTCCTTGATGCAAGAGCTCAACATGATGCCACTTATCACCAAGATCAAAAAGCCATATATGACTCCCTTTCTTTTCATTTTCAACACAATTTATTCATTTTATCTAATAATCACCTTTTTAGCAATGGTTCCTCCTTTTCCATTGGCCACAAGGAAATAAATGCCCTTGCGAGCTCTCAAGTTATACTCCAATGTTTTAGAATCCATATCATTGAATGTCACAAAACTGTCAATCAAGTTGCCCATCGCATCATACACCTTTATGTCGACTTTTCCTTCAAAATGATTGAAAACAAGCGTCATCTGCCCGTCGTTGGGGTTGGGCAAAATGCAAAAGTCGGGTTGGGCATCACTTTGTTCATTAATGTCAAAGAACGATGATTTGAGATAGAATTTCTTCTTGATGCTATAAGGATAACAGTGGCTGTTGTAAACTGTGCAACTCAACTCAACTGGAGTGTCGTCATGTTCAGCGACATAGACCCTGCAATAACTACGCTCAGGCCATTCTGCCATTGTGAAAGGTTCAATCTGCCAAGAATTCTTGTTACTATGCCATACACAAGAATCCCAATCATTGAAATGGCCGAGCGAGTCCTCTATGAAGAAGTCATATTGGAAAGAGAAAAACTCCGTATTTGTAATGACGGCAAGGGTATCTCCGTCTTGGTAGTAGCTATCATCGACATAAGCGATAACAGGTGCAGGCGTGTATTGCATGTTACTGACATGAAGGTTAACCTCATAAAGGCATCCATCAGGAGTCAGTCCCGAAAGCAAGGTATCACAATCCTTGTAAAAGGAAAGCATTTCACCGAACCACGGGAAGGTTACGGCATCACACTCGCCATTAAAATCATAGGTTTCTTGGGTACTCGACTCGTTAATAGTCAAGTTGAGGACATAGGTGCTGTCGCACTCCACATCGCCAAAGCTGTGTTGGAAAGTTTTTGTAATTATATGATTGCCAATCTCATCGTAGGTCACGCCAGTAATCGGCCAATAATACTCATCGCAGACAATGACAGGTGGTACCTCTTCATAGAACTCTTGATGGAACTTAAGTTTCAAGCGATACTTGAAATCGCAACCGCCATTGGGATCGGGAACAATAGCTTCATCATAGGTATCGGCATAATACTCCATGTTGTTCTTATCCCACCTAAAATAGGGCGTCTCGCCATGTCCATAGCAGACATATTCCTCCTGAACAGGTGGCATTTGGTATGATCCAACACTAAGAATAAGTTTCTCCACCTTCAGGCAACCATGGTTGTCAACGGTGTCGAAACAAGCCGTTTGACCATCTTGGTCATATAAGGTTCCATGAAAGTTGTACGTCTCTCCTACACAAATGCTGGGATCAACAATGGTAGTGTCGTTAGGCGGATAAACGGTCAAACTAAGACGAACGAGGCTATCGCAACCATATTGGGTTTGAAGCGTATGCACATAATTACCTGAAGTTGTCAGTTCTTCGTCACCAAAGGTGTAACTCGTACCAGAGCAGATGGCTTCTTCAAAATAATACTCAACATTAGGATGAACCACAATTGCGACACTGACATCTTGCGTGTTTCCCCAATCGACATCAGCCACATGGCAAGTATAAGTGGTAGTTCCCAATGAAGGTGTAGCCACAGGATGCTGCGATGTAGGATTATCCAATGTGTTAGCTGGAGTCCAGTTATAGGTGTAATTACCCGAGCCATTCACAGGAAGAGCATGCAATGTAGTCGATTCGCCTTCGCAGAGCTCGGTATCATCGGCTGTAGCAGAGGCGGTCATGTTTCCCACATAGACTGTACATTGAGGCGCACCAACCAACACCAACTCGCAGAACGAGATGTCGTCCAGACCGAAGTCGTTGCCACTACCCGAAGTGTTCTGGTTGAGGATGGTGATAGTAGCTGCTGTATTGTTCCCACTGTACCAAAGTTCATAGAACTGAAGCCATTGGCCGGTATAAGGCGGAGCCGAAAACACTTCACCTAATTGGTTGCCGTTGATGCTGAATTGAAGTCGGGCCACGTCGCCAGCGGCGCTGACAGTGCACACCCAAGTCGAGAAAGCATAATAGGTATTAGGTACCACTGTGATTTGCTCTGTCCAAACATTTGTGTTCGGGTTTGTCGATCCATTGACAATCATGAAATTACCAGAACCGCCATGACCCGTCCCTATAAAATCCGGGTGGAAACTTCCTGCATTGGAGCCAACACTATAGGTGCCTTCTGGATACAAATTATCTGAAAAGGTATAGTCTGAGGTAAACCCCACATTGCCTTGGTCGAAGTTACTGTTAATCACGCTTTCAGCACCTGGGGCATATCCCGAGCAAGTGTAGGTGGTAGTCACTGTAGGCGATGCCACTGTGACTGGGCCTTCGGTGGTCGACAATCCAGTGGCTGGCGACCATTGGTAGTACATAGCTCCCGAGGCCGTCAATGTCACCGAACCACCTGGTTGTATGGTAGCCGATGGCGGCGTGATGATGACAGGCTGAGCAACGGTGCATATTGCTAATAAAACCAACGAAAGAATAAACAAATATCTTTTTTCCATAACGATTCCACTTTGGTGCAAAAATAACTATTTTTTCTTTGCCTTCTCGGGTTTGACAATCATTGAATCGACTTATCTACAAAGAACCAAACGCTTTTTCACAACTCCATAGATTGTTTTGATTTCAAGCAGATATACCGAAGGTGTATAGCCACTAAGGCTCAACATGACGCTATCAGAGCCCTTGCACTCCCTAACTTCAAGCACCTGACCCATCATATCGGTCAGTCGGAGGCTTTCTATACCTTCTGCTTCGATGGTAACCGAACCTTTTGTAGGATTGGGGAAGATGTGCACTTCATTCTGGATATCATCGACACCGAAAAAGCCAGCTACAATCTCAAACGAACGTTCCATCTCGCCACATTCCTCTACATTGAAATGGGCGGTCAGCAAAGCCGTCCCTGGTGTTGTGACCAAGACACGGCAAAAATCAATTCCTGATTCCACAATCTGCCAATCCGAATTGGACAACGACCATGTAACGGGACCTGTCAAACCAGCCATGTCAATTTCATACCGGTAAATGCCGTTGATCAAACTCGAAGCAACATAAACGTTCGATGCACCACTGATGGCTCCCAATTGTTCGGAGTCCTTCACGGTCAAATTCAGCAATTGAACCGAACTGATACAGCCGTTTTGCGCGAACACGGTATCATGCGGGATTTCGTAAACGCCAGGCCCATAAGTAACACCTTGGAATGTATAGGAGTTGCACACCGAAAGTAGCTCATCAAGTTGGATATCCGGCTGAATGAAGGTCACATTCAAATAAACAGTGCTGTCGCAGCCTTGAGGGGTAAGGAAGGTATGCGACGACGACTGCCCGCCAGTCTCAAAGTGATATCCGTACCAATCAAATGCGCTGCAGGCCAAAGTGTCGACATAGAGCTCAATCACATCAGACAGGCTAAAGTGCATGGTCACAATGCTGTCGCAACCTTGCAAAGAAGTGAAAGTATGCTGATAGTCTCCCTCCTCAAAGCAATGGTGTTCCTGCCAAAAAATGGGCTGACACGAAACAATGCTCTCCTCGCTCGATTGTGGTGGGATAATGGTTAGGTCGTAAGAAATGATGCTATCACAATGGGTTATAGCTGTAAACAAAGAGTCGTATATCACAGCGTCCTGGAAATAAGGAACACCATGCCAGACAAATCCACTGCATTCCGTCTTGGTACCGCCATCAATGATGGTATCATGTCCCAAGGTTAGATCAAGAAAATACCAAGTATCGCAATCGTCGGGATCCACAGCAGGTACAAACACCGAGTCGCGTTGGGTTTCATAGTAGATATGACCAGGATTCATCTCCCATTCATAGGAACCACAGGCAATTCTAGTGTGCGTATAAGAAGCAAACTCATCGAAATCTAAGTGCAATTCCACCACGCTGTCGCAATTCGCCATGTTGGTCAACGTAACCGTAGCATATTGCGTTTGGTCGGAATAGGTAAAGGTCATCCCATGCCATTCATATGTCTCATGACAAGATGTGATAGGTTCCACCACAAAATCGCTATGATTGATTATAATTGGTTGATGAACAACATGAAGACATGGATCGTAGGTTTCATAATCAATCACCTGACTCTCAATAATCACCTCACCTGATGGCAGAGTGTATGAATCGCAAGCTACAATAGGATCAAGTGTTTCTTCCACCTCAGCAATCACTGAAATTTGGACTGGACCTATAATGTCATCGCCACAAGAATTATGAGCCCAAAAACGGACCCAATAACCATTATAGCCCAATTGCATAGACATACTCGGGTCAATCTGGGCGTATGTGCCATCCTGAGTCGAAGCCATCTGCCATTGTGAAACACGGTCGTTCTCATTCACATTGTTCCAAACCACATTCGCTTCGGGCAATTCAAGGCTTTGGTCCTCACACACCTGCAATGCAGAAAGTTGCATATTAACTTCTGGCACATCGTTGACATGGAACGAGACCACATTGCTGAAAACCTCGTCACAAGTATTGATGACGGCAAAACGGAGGTAATACGTTCCAAAACCCAGATTGCTTGACGAAGGGTCAAAGGCAGTAAAAGGTCCGTTCTGAGAAGTGGCATATTCCCAATGGGCATCTCCCCCATCAATATGGTTGAACACGTATTGCGGAGCGACAACACTCAACGGACTGCCAACACAAATATCGGTTGGAGCTGAGATGTTGCTTGTAATTTCAGGCGCACGATTAATGATCAAATTCAGCGTGAAAATACTGTCACACACCATAGGATTGCCACTTTCCACAGTATATTCGTAGCTACCCGTGCTAGTGTATGTCTGACCATTTTTTGGCCATGTATAAGAATCGCATTCAGAGACGGTTTGTGTCTCTGTATAGGCATCACTCATAATGAAATACAGATGGGCAGTAATAGTGCAGCCATTCTCATTCTGCACTTGAGCCTGGTAATTGCCCGTTTGGTTGCATGTCACGCCATTCCAAACGTAGGTATCGCAAGCCGTTATGGTGTCGTAGGTCGGCTCAGTGGAAAACACCGTGACCTGTACCACATTAGTAGAATAGCTGGTTCCACAGCCATTGACTGCCTTATAGCGGATGTAATATCCATTATATATGAATGGTATATTATTGTTAGTCAGTTGAGTAAACTCACCCGTTGAAGTCGGGGCAATTTCCCAGCTACCCGTGCCTTGGTTGGTGTGTCGCCAGTTTACGGTCGGGGTGGTTAAGGCAAAAGACTGCCCCGCACAAATACCCACAGGAGCAGTGATAGGTCCTACTTCAGGCACGTCGTTTACCGTAATCTGAATAGCAGTACTATAGGTCATACCACATTCATTCTCAGCAAAATATCGAATCCAATAGCCGTTATAGGTATAAGGCACATTACTGTTGTTAAAATTGCTGTATGAGCCATTTTGCTGCGCTGCAATCTGCCATCCTTGTTCAGTAATGGTTGCACCGTTGTTTTGTATGGTCGGAATGGTGAGATTAAAGCTATTGCCAGCGCAAATCGCTTGAGGCGTAGTTGGTGTAGAAATTGTTGGGGCATCATGCACATGAATCTGTACCGCATTGCTGACATCGCTACCACAATCATTGCTCACCTTATAATGTAGATACCAGTTATTATATGTTGTTGGAACATTCTGAGGATTAAAAGGTTGGAAGGTTCCAGAGCTATTCTGGCTAATCTCCCATGAACCCGTACCATCTCCGCTATAGGTCGGCACTGTGACTTCAAGGTCGTCGCCAGAACAAATCGCTGGAGGAGCTTGCAACGTTCCTGTAATATCAGGCGCAACATTCACCACCAATTGACGCTTTGGTGAACTGTAGATGACGCCACAACTGCTTTCCACCATGTAACATATATACCATCCGTTATATGAGGCTGGAATGTTATTCAGACTATTGTTATTAAAAGTCGTATAGGTACCGTTCTCAGTCTGCGAAGCCACCCATCCATAACCTATAATAGGTGAATTGTTAGCA
>JAEEGI010003141.1_pt1 | contig 39567 bp, 30 predicted proteins | sample 8958751 | NCBI WGS metagenome assembly JAEEGI01 (sample SAMN16246545, study PRJNA631951) | gut metagenome | biome: gut microbiome; feature: rumen; material: KS-attached | host: Bos | place: Iran: Karaj | collected 2018-10 | reverse complement strand
AGTTTGTGGAGGGTCTGGATGGCGACGTCCTTCGTATACTCCCACAGGCCGATGGCATTGACGTGCTTCGGCCATTCATCCTGGGTTGTCGTGCGGAATGTTGTTGGCCACGAACTTGCCGATGGCAAGCGCCTCCACGAATTCCCTCATAGAGCCCCAGGCAGAAGGACACATACCCTCCGGACACTTACCATCTACCGACATCCACTGCTGACCTTCCACGACATCACAGGTATGCTCGATGGGGTTTTCATATTTTGCCATTAAGTCGGGATAAGAGGCTTTTCTGATTGCTGTGATTCTTACTTTGTTCATACTTCTTCCGCGGATATCTTGGTGAAACGCTGCATAACTTTACCATCCCTCTCGACAGTCCCGAAAAACATCTCATAAGGCCTGACCCACATCTCACCTTCACCGTAGAGAGCCTGATATACGACCATCTTCTCCAGGGTCTCACTATCCTTTGCAATACCCAGGAGCTTATACTTTCCGCCTTTGAAATGTCTGTAATAGTCTGCCATACTGCGAAGATAGTGAAAATGGTCGGTTAATCCATGGCACGGCCGGAAAACGGTGGCCGATGACCCGCGATGTCCCTTCACCCGAAAACGAAAAGCGCCTGGCAATAGCCAGGCAAGCTTTCGTGCTGGCAATGGGACAATTATCGAACCAATTTTGACGATTTTAGAGCCGTGTATCTATTTGGCTTACAAATTATGAATTGTTATCGCAGATGGTTCTGAAAGAGTTCTACGTTGACTGATGGGTTTGTTTGTTTATGCACTGAAGATTTGTTATCTTTGCAACAAGTTGTATCAAGTAGTTATACGCATTATGAAGCAACTACTCCTTTTCATTTCAATGATTCTCTTAACAATTAGTTGCAAGAAAATTGATCCGTTTGTAGAAACAGACGAAGGGAAAAATGTGTTGGGATTCTATCTGGATGGTAAAAAAGTATCATATCAAACAAGTGGAGGTTACCCATGGTATCCATATAAACATTGCGTTTATACAAAACATTTCAATACTGATTCTCTTGAAATCATCGCTCTGCTTGACAACTACTATTATAATGAAATCTCGATAAAGATTGCTATTTCGGAAATCAGTACTATACATGAAATCACGGATCCTGACATCACTTTAACTTACATTTATAGGGTAACACCTTTACCTCCAGATGAATATTCCGAGGGAGGAGGTAGAATAGAACGGGCATATACAATATTTAAGAGCGGAGAGTTAAGTTTCAGAAAGTGGGATCAGCAGGCAGGTATCCTTTCTGGTAATTTTAGATTTGATTGCGAGGCCCCTCAGTATGATGGTAGCGTAAAAAGTGTTTCAGTTAGCGGTGGAAATTTTGATGTTAAAACTGGCAATATTTTATGAGTAGAGTTGTCAGTATACTTGTCCTGATCATAGCATTTTTTTTCTCCAGTTGTTCAAAATTACTGGGTTTTGGACAGTCTACAGAGAAGGAACCTAATCTTATTCCTGTTTCGATGGAATATGACGGCGTCTTTATGGAAGAAGACAATCCTGAATGTACTAATTCGAAATTCTACCTTAGGAAACATTCGTTCAGTTACTATATTAGAACGTATTTTACTTCAAGTGGGATGATGTCGCTAAAAATGTTGATTAGTTCTGGTGAAGGTTTCGAACTTAATAAGTGGTACAGCCTGCCGTCAGCGGAATCAGAAAACGTCTGGGAGTCATTTGCTATTATTAAAGGCAAGAGAGCTATTGCAGGAAGGGTATTATTTACAGAGTTCAATCAAACAGGGGACCTTACTTTTAACGGAGAGGGCTATTGTTCCATTAGGGGAGAGTTTGAAATCACTTTAGAAAGCGAGGAATCATCAGATAAATCCATTGAGATCAAAAATGGAAAGTTTTATGTCCCGAAATCAGGGTATTGGGACTCTCGAGCAATGGAAGATTGAAATAGTACCCGCAGTGAGGGACACTTAGGGTCAGTGAAAGCCGTGAAACGGAGTACCTTCACCCTAACACGCGAAAGCCCGGCCGTCAAGGGCCGGGCGAATTCGCGTGCGGGCGAAGGGACTCGAACCCATACGCCTTGCGGCACCAGATCCTAAGTCTGGGTTGTCTACCAATTCCAACACGCCCGCAGGATTGGAGTGCAAAGATATAAAAATTATCCGAGAATCTTAGCAATGAGGCGGGGAGAAGTTTCGCCCGTGAACTCTGCAATATGATTGGAAAGCAGTTCGTATGATTCTGAAGGGCTGTGGTGGCACTCAAGGGAGTCATCGGATTCAAAAGGAAAACCCGCAGGAGCGCCGGGGAAACTGCCGGAGCCGGCCAGGTCTTCCGGCCTGCAGAAAGACGCCACCTGCCAGCCGGAGTACTTGAGCTCCGGACCGCGGTACACGCGCACAAGGTCCCCGATAACCACCCTGCACTGCATCTGAAGGCGTGTCATCAGGGCGTCGGCGGCGCTCTTTTTCACGCCAAGAAGGCTGCGGACCTCCTTGATTGTAATGCTCCCGTTCTCCTTTATATAGTCCATCACAAGCGTCTGCGGGCCGCTTTCAAGGGCGTACTTTTCCAGCGACTGCCTGTAATTGCGGAGCTCCTTGTACCAGGAAGGCGTTGAAAACGCAGCCTTGCCGCCGCAGAGGAACTTGCCGTAGAAGATATCCCCGCTCTGCAGGCAGTCAATCTTCCAGTCCCATGGGCCAAGGACGCCGGCCTCCCCGTCAAACCAGTAAGCCGGATCTGTCATCTCCTCTATGGAATACCCGGGAATGGAGTTCTCAAAGAACGGAACTATGCCGCACTCCTTGATGGCCCTAAGCATTGTCTCCGCACTCACAACGGTGGGTGCGGAAAGATTCCCGGCATGACGTCCTATACTCATTTTCCGAATTCAATGCATGCCCAGCCCTCGCGGGACGACGTTCCGCACAGAGTCAGGCCATTGGCTTCTGCGGCGCTTACTACGGCATTTACATCCTCATCGTAGAACCCGCTCACCAGAAGCTTTCCGCCGCGGCGAAGGGACCTTGCGTAAGTAGGCAGGTCCTCGAGGATTATGTTCCGGTGGATATTTGCAAGAATGACGTCGTAAGTGCCCATCTGCATGAGAGAGGCGTCGCCGCAGGCGGTTTCCACGCGCGTTCCCACCTTGTTCCAGCGGCAGTTGCCCCAGGCGGAGTGTGCGGCCACTGCGTCGATGTCCACGGCAAAAACCTTCCGTGCACCCATCTTGGCGGCCAGGATGCCCAGGATGGCCGTTCCGCATCCCATGTCGCATACGTATGCATCGCGCATAGGAAGCGCCAGCATACGCTGCATCATCATATAAGTAGTATGGTGATAACCCGTGCCGAAGGCCATATTGGGGTCTATCCAGATATTGTACCTGGTGCGGGGAACATCCTTGTTGAACGGAGCTTTTACCGTGACCACGCCGTCTACCACTATGGGCTGGAAAGACAGCTCCCAGTTGCGGTTCCAGTTTTTGCCTTCCACCATGACGGCATTGAAGCCTGCAACGCAGTCGTATCCGCTCAGGACAACTTTCAAGTCCTGTGGCCGATACTCTTCCCGCTGGATGTAGCACTTCAGGAAAGGCTCTTCCGTGACGAAGGAATCGTAGGGGAGCTCCGAAAGCTCCGCCATAAGGACTTCCGTCATCTCCTCGCTGAAGGGGTCGATGCGGACGGACACTTCAATGTATTCCTGGCTATTCATCGTCTTTCTTTTCCAACTCTGCAGGGGCCGGGGCTGCGTACTTTTCCTCCAGGTTGAGAACCTCCTGCCTCAGGGCTTCGCGGCGGGCGGCAACGCGCTCCGTAACATCGCCCGTCATGCCCTCCATCCTTTCAACCTCTGCCATGATGATGTCGTCCATGGCAACGGTGTCTATCTGGATGTCGAAGCCGGCGCGTGCCTTGCTGTCCTGGATGATGGTCTGGCCGGTGTTCTCTGCCATTGCCTTCTCCACGCCAAGTTCAAACACGTTGTGTATTGCCGCAACAAGATTGTACTGGACGGTGTCCAGCTGCTTGGTGAACATGGGCACGTTGGGGCTGGTGTACAGTGGCTTGCCAAGGCCGTACTTTATGTGGTCGAAGTCGGTGCCCCATGCGTTGAGGCCGAACTTCACGATGAGCGGGGAGCGTATTACGGAAATGTGGTACTTGAAGCTCTCGTCAAGGTTCTGGACGCCGCTTGCCGCCAGCATGTACCGGTCTACGTCAAGCACGAAGGGGAACACCTCCACGGTGTTGTTCCTCACCATGCCGGCCACGGTCATGTTGTCTATCACGGCCTTGGTGTTGTCCTTGAACAGCAGCAGCTTCGCAATCTTGGTGAACTCCTTGCTGTCCTTGAGGGCCAGTTTGCTGCCGGTGAAACGCATTATTCCGTCCACTGTGGGCAGTATAAGGTTCATGGTGGTGTCTATCTCAGTGGTGGCGGCAACCTCCATGTCAAGGAAGCCGGAGAAGGAGTTCATTATGGGCATCTCCTTCTTCACGTCCGGCATCAGCGTAAGCACTTTCTCTGCCGATATGTCCACGATGTTGAGGTCGAATCCGGCCTTGATGTCGTCCTTTGCGCGCGTGGCGTAGAAGCCTTCCACGTACAGGTCTCCCATGTTGGAGGCCGCCAGGGCGTTGGTTATCTGGACGGTGCGCTCGCGCATGGCTATGTCCGCAGCCACCCAGTTAACCATGAGGCTGTCGTACTTTACGCCGTGGCCTTCCAGCATCACATTGGCCTCCAGGTTGGAGGGAAGGACGATGAGGTTGGTTCCGGCAATGCTCTCGGAGGTGGTGTCAACGGGCTCGTCGGACACCTGGCTCTGGGCGAACTGGGCGTAGGCGCGGAGCAGCTCGTTGGCGTCGATGTAGTCGCTGACGATATTGGCATCGGCCTTGATGTAGGGCTTGCCGCGGCCTATGAGAAGCCTCCGGATGCCGCTTATGCTGGCGCTGGCGGAGAGGTCCGACTGCCCGGCGGTGACGGTGATGTTCTCAAGGTCCACCTTGTCGTTGGAGAAGTCTCCCTTGACGTCCGTAACCTCCGGATTAAGCGGGAAGTCCTTGATGTAGGCACGGACCATGTCCAGGCCCAGGTTGCCGCTAAAGTCCCACTGGCGGGCCATCTGCTGAGACGATTTTGACAGCGACAGCATTACGTCCGCGCTTGCGAAGTCGTCCTTGAGCTCGCGGGCCATGCGCTCCATGCGGGCCTTGCGGAAGAGGGAGTCGCGCGGAGTACCGGGATATACCCTCTGCAGGGAATCCAGGATGTGGTTCCTGCGCTCCTTCTTGGACTTTTCGTTGCTCATGTGCTGGCGGGCCGATATGTTGGCCGACAGGTTCCTCATCGCGAAGGAATTGCCTTCCATTATGGCGGCAATGGCCTCGCTGTCAGAGGTGAGCTTTATGGTGGGGCTCTTCTCTCCCTTCTGGGGAGGAATAATGCGGAAGCGCTCCGTGTTGCCCTTGAGGGCCATCTCTATGCCGTCAAGGTCTTTCAGGGACAGGCGGTCTACCTGCAGGATGCCCATCAGCGGGGTGAGCTGCTTGCCGCCCTTGAGGATGTCGGCGGAGTTCTGGGCCCTTACGCGGAGGTTGCTGCCGCGGGCGAAGACATCGGCCCCGTAGGTGACGTTGAGGGTGTCGATATCGGCCTTGAGGGCAAGTATGCGGGCCCCCTGGCGGATGTTCTTGTCCCGTTTGTTGGCGTCGGTGGCCGCGTTGATGCTGATGCTCTTGATATAGGCATGGACAGAGTCCTTGGGCATGTCTACGCGGAGGTTGTCTCCGGTGAGGTCGCAGTCTATGTTGGCATAGCCTATGTCCTTGAGGTTAAGCTGGGAAAGCTTTGCCTTTCCGTGGATGTCCCCTTTGATTATGCCCTCTCCGTGGATGCCGTCCAGGAAGGCCCTGGTGAGGGAATCCACCCTTGCGCGGATTTTGCCGTCAACGGCCAGTTCAGGGTCTTCGCCAAGGATGTCCCAGCCGTTTCCGGTAATGTTCAGTTTGGCTCCGGCAATGTCTGCAACCAGTTTGTGCACGGAGGCGTCCATTCGGGACTGGTTGTCTGTAACCACGTCTGCATCTAGTGCCAGGGTGCCTTTCCTGCCTACTCCCTGGATGTCCACCATGGACTGGGGGATGAGGAGACTGGCGTTGATGGCGGGCATCTCATCTTTGGAATACGTGCCCTCCGCATGGGCCGTAAGGCTTATGATGGCGTCAGTGTCTATCTTCTTGAGGAAGTCTATATTGTCCCTGAACTCTTTGATGAGGTCTCCCAGGGGGCAGTCCTCTATGGCGGCGTCAATGTCCATGTCCAGGCCTTCGCTGTGGCTCAGGATGTCTCCCTTTGCCTTGAGCTCGAGGGCGGAGACGCCTGCGGTGAGGCTGTGGATGTTTGCGGCGAACTCACCTTCGTCAGTCTTGGGGAAAGTGACGTCTCCGTCCAGGTGGATGGGGACGCGGAGCCTGCCGAAGCTGTTGGTCCTGAGGCGGGCCGTGGCGTTGGCGTCCAGCTTTGCGCGGCGCCTTGCAACGTCCAGGTCAAGGTTGTGGAGCCCGATGGCAAGGGTGTCGGCCGGAAGGCGCCCGGACACGAAGAGGGAGTCTACGTCAAGGGTGGCATCGGCCTTCCAGAAGTTAGGCAGGGGGAGCTTTCCCTCCAGGCCCAGCTGCTTTGCGCGGAAGGCAAGGTGCACGGTGTCGGCCGGATTGGTGAAAACCACCAGGGGCTTGTCGCTGAGGCTTATCCTGTGGAGCCGGATGTCCGGCATGGGGGACGATGTGGTATCTTCGCTTTCCCCGGAAGGAAAGATGTCCAGGTTGGAGGCGGTGGAGTCGAAAAGGTGGATGAACACGCGGGCCTTCTCGAGCTCTACCTTGTGAACGTCTATGGTGCCGCCCACAAGGGACATGTAATTGAGCGATGCATAGAGCCTCCGGGCCGACGCCAGGGTGTCCGTACCGTTTTCCACGCCCGTCTGGTTACCCGCCTTCAGAAGGCTGAAACGGTGACTGGAGGTGTAAACGGAGTCGAACCTGGTGTACCTCTGGTGAGGATAGGTTATCTGGAAGTCCGTGGCTTCAATGCTGGCGTAAGGGAAGCTTTTTATGAACCTTGCCCTTATCTGGCTGAACTCTATGTTGCCCTCTACGAACTGCGGGGCGTACTTGTTCACCAGGGAGGTGAGTACGGAAGGCCTCAGGAGTATCTGCAGGGCTATCAGGAGAACCAGGATGAAAGCCAGTATCCCCAGAATGACGTTTCTTAGTATTTTCCAGCCTTTCTTTGCCATGGCACTTTAGATTACATAGTCCTTGACGTCCTGTGCGCTTACCGGATTCCCGCCCAGGATGAGCAGGCGCTCCACAACGTTGCGGAGCTCGCGGATGTTGCCTGTCCAGGACTTCTGTACAAGAAGGTCGATGGCCTCTTTAGAGAACTCTTTGCGGGGCATGGCGCTCTCCGAGCATATCTGGTCCAGGAAATGGGCCACCAGGAGGGGAATATCGTCCTTCCTCTGGTCAAGGGTGGGGACTTTGATGACGATGACGCTGAGCCGGTGGTAGAGGTCTTCGCGGAAGTTGCCCTTGGCTATTTCTTCCTGGAGGTTCTTGTTGGTTGCGGCTATTACCCTGACGTTTACCACGATGTCCTTGTCCGAGCCCACCCGGGAGATTCTCCTTTCCTGGAGGACGCGGAGGACCTTTGCCTGGGCGGCCAGGGACATGTCTCCGATCTCGTCCAGGAAGAGGGTGCCGCCGTCGGCCTGCTCGAACTTGCCCTTATGCTGTTTGATGGCCGATGTGAAGGAGCCTTTTTCGTGGCCGAAGAGCTCGCTCTCGATGAGTTCCGACGGAATTGCCGCGCAGTTGACCTCCACGTAAGGCATCATGGAGCGCTGGCTCTGCTGGTGCAGGGCGCGTGCCACGAGTTCCTTGCCGGAGCCGTTGGGCCCGGTTATGAGAACTCCGGCATCGGTGGGGGCCACTTTGTCTATGATTTCCCTTACGTGTTTGATGCCTTCCGACTCGCCTATCATCTGCTGGCCGTAGACTTTCTTCTTGAGGATTTTTGTCTGGGAAACAAGGTTGGCCTTGTCAGTGGCGTTCTTGAGGGTGATGAGTATGCGGTTAAGGTCCAGGGGCTTTTCAATGAAGTCGAAGGCGCCCTTCTTTATGCAGTCTACCGCAGTCTGGATATCGGCATGGCCTGATACCATGATGACGGGGCTTTCAATTCCAGCTTCCACTGCCTTGACCAGGACCTCCGTGCCGTCCATGACCGGCATCTTGATGTCGCAGAATATGGCGTCGTACTTTTCCTTCTCTGCCTTGGAGAGCCCCTCTTCGCCGTTTTCGGCGGTTTCTACCTCGTATCCTTCCATCTCCAGGATCTCTTTCATGGAGTAACGGATGGCACGTTCATCGTCAATTACAAGAACTTTCATGGGAATGCGCTTATTTATGCAAATATCGTAAAAAATATTTATTTTTGTATCATGAACATTCCTGATATTATCATAGCGGTGGACGGCTGCTCGTCCACGGGAAAAAGTACCTTCGCAAAGATGGTCGCGGGAGCCTTCGGCTTCCTGTATCTGGACAGCGGCGCAATGTACAGGGGCGTTACCCTGTATACCATGGAAAACGGTCTCATCGCCGGGGACGGCACCATTGACGAGCCTGGCCTCAAGGCGGTGATAGACACCCTGGACCTCCATTTCCGGAGCGTTGACGGCGCAACGAAGCTCTTCCTGGGGGAGCGCTGCATAGAGAAGGAAATCCGCACCCTGGAGGTATCGTCCCACGTGAGCCCGGTAAGTGCGATAGGCTGGGTGCGCAGCTTTGTGGACGACAAGCTCCACGCCTTCAGCACCGGCGGCCGCGTGATCATGGACGGGCGTGATATCGGCACCACCGTGTTTCCCAACGCGGAGCTTAAGATTTTCATGACGGCCGATGAGAAGGTCCGTGCCCAGCGACGCCTGGACGAGATGCTGGCCAAGGGGGACAACCCCACCTTCGAGGAAGTCCTTGCCAATCTCCGGGAGAGGGACTACATCGACTCCCATCGCGAGGTCTCGCCGCTTACCCAGGCCCCCGATGCCTTCGTGCTTGACAATACGGACATGAATCTTCACGAGGAACTTGTCTGGGTCCAGGGCCTCATCCAGGGCCGGTTCGGCATCCTATGCTAAAAGTCGAGACGGATCCCGGCTCCGGTTTCTGCGGAGGGGTCATCCGGGCCATATCCCGTGCAGAGCAGTTTCTGGACGGGGGAGGAAAGCTTTATTCCCTTGGCGCAATTGTCCATAACGAGGCCGAGCTTTCCCGCCTTGCCGCAAGTGGCCTTGAAACAGTGGGCAGTGTGGCCGACGTGCCCCAGAGGTCATCCGTCCTTATTCGAGCCCACGGAGAGCCTCCGGCAACCTATACCGCGGCGCATGCCCGTAATCTGGAAGTTATAGACTGCACCTGTCCCGTGGTGCTCAAGCTGCAGTCCAGGATTCGTGACGCCTATGCCCGGCTGCATACCGGCGGGCTTAACGGTACGGTTATAATCTTTGGCCGTGTGGGTCATGCAGAGGTCCTTGGCCTTCTTGGCCAGGTTGGCGGTGACGCCGTGGTGGTGGAAGACGCCGCCATGCTCACGGAGGCCCTGGAAAGCGGCAGGATAGACATAACCCAGCCCGTGGAGATATTTTCCCAGACCACAAAAAGCCCACTGGAGTACGAGGAAATCTGTGAAATGCTCCGCTCTAGCGGGGCGGAGGTGAAGGTAAACAATACCATCTGCGCCCAGGTGGCATCCCGCCACGCACAGCTGGAGTCCTTTGCATCGTCCCACGATGTCATCGTCTTCGTTGCCGGCAAGGCTTCCTCCAACGGCAAGGTCCTCAGCGACCTGTGCCGCAGCTTCAACCCCCGGACCTACCTGGTTGGCGGCCCCTCGGAGATTCTCCCGGAGTGGTTCGTGGGCCTTTCCACCGTGGGCGTCTGCGGCGCCACCTCCACCCCCAAGTGGCTCCTCGAACAGGTTGCCCGCGCCATTTCCCGGCTCTAGCCCTGGCTGGTCCCTTCATGGCTGGTCCCTCCCTGCCGCCTTGCCACCCTGCTGCCCTGCGCTGTCCCGCCGGTGCCGGGCTGGCCTCCTGCCGCCTTGCGACCCTGCAGCCCCCGTCGGTGCCAGCCTCGGTCCCGCCGAACACGCTCGCGAGCATGTTCGGCCATTTCCGGCCCCTATCTGCTCTTGAGCCGCCTTTCCCAACCCGCCTCGCGAGCATTTTTGCCCTTTTCCCGCCCTTTTTGCTCTCGAGCGTGTTCGTTACAAAACAACAACGGCCCCGCCTTGTGAACGGAGCCGCTGTTTGCTTGGGGAAGAACGTTATTACTTAACCCTCTGGCCGTAGGAGCGGTCTGTGGTGTTTACAGTAATGATTTCTCCGGTCTCGATGAACAGGGGAACCATGATCTTTGCACCGGTTTCCAGAGTGACTTCCTTAAGGGCGGAAGTGGATGCGGTGTTACCCTTGACTGCAGGCTCGCTGTAGGTAACCTCAAGGGTTACATAGGTGGGGAGTTCGCAGGTGAGGCAGCGCTCTTCGGGCTCTGTCATATACATCATCTCCACACGCTGGCCTTCTTTCATGAGGTCTGCGTTTTCAACCACATCGTGGGGAAGGGTAATCTGCTCGTAAGTTTCCTCGTGCATGAAGTTGAATGCTTCACCATCGTCATACAGGAACTGATAGGGACGGCGTTCTACGCTGATGGTGTCAAGCTTGACACCGGCGGTGAAGGTGTTTTCAAGGATACGGCCGTTTTCCAGGTTACGAAGTTTGGTCTTGACAAAAGCAGGGCCCTTGCCGGGTTTTACATGCTGGAAGTACACTACAACGCAGGGTTTGCCATTGAACATGATGTACATTCCGTTCTTCAGATCAGCAGTTGTTGCCATATAATCTATATTTGGTTAATTGTTTTCAGCCCACAAAAATAACCATTTGCTCCTTTTTTTGCAAATTTTGCTTTCCGAATTCGCACAATATCCGCATTTTAGCTCCAAATTGTGAAACGGATAACATATGCCGGACCGCATAGAAAAGCCGTTTTTGCACACTTTATCCGGGCAGATAGATGCATTATCCGTTTCATGTCAAAGGAATAATCAATGCCAGGGATATGTGTAGCGGCTTTTTTATCAAATAAGCGTTTCTTTTTTCAGGTACACCGATAATTAGCATTATCTTGCCGTCGGAATCCATTGCACAGGGTGATGGAATTAACTTAAATACAACACATTATGCCTGGAAGAAATACTGCTTTTCTCACGCAGGAAAGATTTGACGAAATCCGTAACAACTACTCCCGCTTCAACGAACCTTGGCTTGAAGACGAGGTGGAAGAGCTTAAACAGCTTGCCGCTGACGGCGTTTCCAAAGACATCATGGCAATCCAGCTTCAAAGAACGCCCAATTCCGTCCAGTTGAAACTCAAATCGCTTGGTCTTTACGTACACAGGCAAATGCCGCCAAGATGGACAGAGTTCGAGGACAAAGCCTTGGTGGAGATGTACAATGAGGGTGAATCCTTCGAGGAAATGGCAACCTGCCTTGGCCGGTCCGTGAACGGAGTAATAGGCCGTCTTGTACACCTGAGGGTAAAGATCTTCAACAAAGATGGAAGATAGGGTGACGGGGTATTGGCACGTATACTCCGACGGCAAGCGTGCCGATATCCCTTTTGCCACAGACAAGGACAAGGTGTTTGCCATGAATTCCATCATAATCTGTGCGCATCTGAACAATATGAAAGTGGTTTGCAGCGAGGTTAATGACACTCATCTTCATGCCATTGTAAAAGGAGAGAGTGCCGACTCCTTCCGTCCCGATCTCAAGAGGCGCCTGACAACGTATGTAAACAGGGAAGGCAATCAGCAGACAGGAGAGATATTCATCGCAGCAGGTGAGATTCAGACTCGTGAAGAACTGCTTGTCAAGATAGTATACACGTTCAGAAACTGTCTGGACTGTTTCCGCGGTGCTCCCTGGGAGTACCGTTGGGGCGTTGGCAATCTATACTTCGCAAGAAGGAAAGAAGAAGGAGCGCCTCTGGGAAATTTCTCTGCCAGAGAACGTTACCGTATTCTTCAATGCCGTCAGGAGCTCCCGCTTCACTGGAGAATAGACGATGATGGGCTGATTCTGCCATCAAGTTACATAGATGTGGACGAGGTTGAAAGACTATTTGGTTCAGTGCGGGCTTTTCTGGCCTTTCTTCATGTCAGGAAAGACGATGAACAGCGTCTGAAGCAGAGTTTTGCAAGCAATTACATAGAACAGCGCAGTATTCAGGATATGAGGGAGCGCGCCAACAGGCAGGCTCATCAAAAGTATGGGAGAGCACTGAAAAATCTTCCCTTTGAAGCCAGAATAATCATTGCTTCCAGTATGCTGAAATCGCGTACGGCAACGCGCTCCGAGAGCCTGGCTAAAGCGTTGTTCCTGAAAAAGGAAGACCTTGACCGCCTTTTATGACGAACACGCTCGAGAGCAAAAAGGGCGGAAAAAGGGCAAAAATGCTCGCGAGGCGGGGTGGGAAAGGCGGCTCAAGAGCAGATAGGGGCCGGAAACGGCCGAACATGCTCGCGAGCGTGTTCGGTGGGGGCTGCAGGGAGGCAAGGCGGCAGGAGGCCAGCCCGGCACCGGCAGGGCGGCAGGGCCCCGAAGCTATTCCGGTTTGGGGTATTTGACGGTGAAGGAGGCGCCGCCAAGGGTGAAGGAACGGTTGTAGGAGATGGTGCCGCCACAGTGCTCCACAATTCTGCGACAGATGGCAAGGCCAAGGCCGGAGCCGCTGGTCTTGGTGGTGAAATCGGGCTGGAAAATCTTGCTCTGGTTCTGCTCCGACACGCCGGGACCGTTGTCTTCAACCACTATATCGTAGAATCCGTCATCGGCGGATTTGCGGACAGCTACCACAATATGCTTGTCCCCTTCGTTGTCTTCCACGGCCTGGATGGCGTTGGTGATGAGGTTCACCACCACGCGGGTGAGCTGCGGACGGGGGGCCTGGACGATGGCTCCGGAAAGGCCGAAGTAGTCTACCCTGACATCGTCCCTGGAGTCGAACAGGTCTACCTCCTGACGCACAAGGGCGTCAAGGTCGATTCTTTCCGGCTTTTGGTCGTACATCTTGGCGAAGGTGGAGAACTGGTCGGCGGAATCTGCCAGGAGGTCTACGTGGTAGAGGACGGTCTGGGCCACCTCGTCAAAACGGTCCTGCCACGCCGGGTTGCCGGAAGACTTCATGCGCATGAGCATCTGGAGCTGCAGCTTGATGGGCGTGAGAGGGTTCTTGAGGTCGTGAGCAACGCGCCGGGCCATGTCTGTCCAGGCTTTGTCACGTTCTGCCTGTGCAAGGCGGCTGGAGCTTTCCCTGAGGTCCATGACCATGCGGTTGTAGGCTTCTACCAGAGGGGTAATCTCGTCCTCGCCCTCGTAGGAAAGGGTCTCCAGTTTGTCCACATCGGTAACCTTCATCTTCCGGCTCAGCTGGGAGATGGGCTTGAACATGCGGCTCACAACCTCGTAGGTGATGATCCTGGCCGCAATGAGCAGCAGGAGGAAAATGGTAATTACCGTGGCTATATGCTTTACCGCCTCTGCCTCAAAGTCCTGGGAGGTATCCGTGAACGGGGCGGAGAGGATGGCAATCATGTTGGAGCTGCTGTTGAACACAGGAGCGTACATGGCATAGAAGCTGCGCCTCCCCACCTTTTCTTTCTGCAGATAGAAACGCTTGTTGGCGTGAACTATATTGTAGAACGCCGTCTGGTCCAGTCTCTGGCCAAGGACCATGCGCTCGTACACCTCCGGAGTGGTACTGACGGCCATGCGGCCGGATATGTCGAACAGCGTGATGTCGCAGCGGAGGCTGTTGCCCACTCCCTCTACCTCGTTCCGGACGCCGACCGTGCGGAGGTGCTCGTCGGAGTTTACCATGCGAAGGCGCTCCTGCATCATACTCTGAAGGGTGTTCACGCGCGAAGTCATGACGCTTTCCATCTCTGCCAGGTTGCGCCTGTAGACAAACCAGATGCTGAATCCGGCCATGGCCACCAGGGTGAGGAAAAGGGAAGTGTAAAGCACAAGCGTAATCCTGTTCTGGTAGTACCTGGGGCTTCCGCTCCGGCGTTTTCCGATGGACAGGGCCGACATGAGAAGGAAGGCGGCGAAGGCCAGCATGAAGCCTGCGACGATGTAATCCAGCACGCTTGTGCGCGGACGGGAAACCACCACCACTTCACCGTCGGACACATTGTGCACGAAGTGGCACCATCCTTCCTGGTAGAAGTGGCCGTCCTGTATGGTGCTGAACTTTCCGGTGCAAATGGTAGGGAAGCCGTATGCACCCTTGTACTGGGAAAGGCGCCCGTCAACATATTTTGCCCAGGAATACACCCTGGGTATGCTTATGCGTCCGGGTTCCGATATTCCCAGGAGCCTCAGATAGCCCCTGTCTTCCCGGTTGTGCTTGGACTCGACGGCAACAAGTACGGACGATGTCCCCGCGCCCTGCACATACCAGGTAAAGAAGCCGGTATATGCTACGCGGCCGTTCCCGAGCGCCTTGTAGAAGAAGTGCGAATTGTCTGCGAGGCGAACCCCAGAGCGTATCCTTTCCTGGAACAGGGGGTGTGATGCCAGGTTCGATCCCCTCTGAAGGATGGAGATGTCATAGTCCTGGGAGATGCGCCCCATGTAGTTGCCCACAAGGCGTCCGCGTATAATTTCCGCTCCGCCGTCCACTGCAGCCAGGGCCCCGAACATCTGGTCTTCGGCAATTGCCCCTTCTACTGCGCGGAGCTGCATTTCCAGGGCTACGTCCCTGTCCATGGCAAGGCGGTTGGCCCATACTTCCACGCGGCGCTCCTCCTTGCGGAAACCCATGGCCGCGGAAAGGGCCACGAAATAGATTCCCAGCATGGCGGAGTAGACAGCCCTGCTCCTGACGGTGAAGACATCGTACCTTATCCCGAACAGGGAATGGACCAGCGGGGAAAGCATCTGGACCATGGGCGGAACCGCCAGGGCCAGCGATATGAAGGAAATATAGACAAGCCCGGAGTCCAGTGTGAGTCTGGACACCTTGTATAGTTCAAGGCAGATGTCCGAGTTTTCCGATACGCTCCTGAAGGCAAAGAGGAAATATGCGATTATCCCTGCGGTAATGAGTCCCCCCAGGATAAGGAGTACGGCCCTTCCTGCGACGGATCCCTGGCGGCGGGTACCCTTTGTAAGCGTCCATCTGGCAATGTAGAAATCCAGCACCAGCAGCACTATGAGGGCGTTTATAATAATCACTGCGCCAAGGGAATACAGCACGGGACCGTCCGCATACACCAGCGGGGAGAATATCTGGACCGATGCCCCGGCATTCTTCCCCCTGAAGTACATCCAGACCAGAAGAAGCGTCTGGAAAACGGACACCAGCGTAAGCCACAGTGCCGATGGCCTGGCGCTCAGCCACACCATCATGCCGGCTATGAGAAGTACAACGGCAAGGAGCTGCAGCGCGGAATTGTGGCCTCCGGACACGGCATCTATCTTTTCCGATACCAGCTTGAACATCGGCGCCCCGCCCACCGTTACGGGAATGCCCGCACTGGCGGAGAGGGGCTTTATGGAGTAGCGGTCGTCAAGTTTCAGGTTCCGGTTGACGCCGTTGAAGGAACCTGCGCGGAGCTCGTTTACTATTTCAAGACCGGCTATTATGCGGATGTTGTCAATGGTATAACTCCTTTCCAGATACCATTTGGGGCCATGATTGGCGAAGGTCCAGTTCTCCGGGACGTCGGCAAGGGGGGAGACTGCGTCTCCGCGGGACTCGCCCAGGCGGCGGACTACGGCGCGGGAGCGGATATCGTCACTTCTTATGGGGAACTGGTTTGCCCAGCTCTGGAGGGTGTCTTCCACGTAGCGGTACACCACCATGTCTGCCGGGAGGTCCTGAAGGGTGAGCCATGTGCCGTCTTCGCTGGCGGCGGCTTTCTGGATGGCGGTTTCAAGGCTTGAGAGGCGCTGCTCCACCCTTTTGCCCAGGGCGGTGGCGTAGGACTCGTTGTCCGACGGCGTGTACGCAATCATGGACGCACCCACCAGCGCCGCGGCAACTCCCAGGAGCACCACGGCAACCCACTGCCTTATGAGCCTTTTCTTATTCATGATGATAGGGCTCTCCCTTTAATATAGTGCACGCGCGATACAGCTGCTCCGTAAAGACCGCCCTCACCATCTGGTGGGAGAAAGTCATTTTGGAGAGAGACAGTTTTGCCGATGCCCTGGCGTATACCTCCGGGGAAAACCCATAGGCACCGCCAATTACGAACACAAGCCCACGGGCTCCTGAGGCAAGCTGCTTTTCCAGCCAGGATGCAAACTCCACGGAGCGCATCTGGAGGCCGTGCTCGTCCAGAAGGACTACGGTGTCCTGCGGCGTCAGCTGCCTAAGGATCAGTTCTCCCTCCTTCTGTTTTATCTGGTCTTCGCTGAGGGCCGATACTTTTTTAAGCTCCGGTATCTCTTCTACGGTGAAAGGCACATAATGCCTGAGCCGGGAGGCATACAGGTCCAGGCCTTCCTTTACCCAGGGGACGTCCGTTTTCCCCACCGTAAGAAGTTTCACGTTCATCGTCACAAATGTAAATATTCGGCTCGAATTTTGCAAGAAAGATGCCCTGGATGAAAAAGATTAAACTCATAATATGGTTTGGAGCACTGCTGCTTGCGGTTCCCTCCATGGCTCAGGTACAGAAGACCCCGGTGGTCCAGTCCTTTGCCCCGTCCCCGGACGGAGACTTCGCCGTATTCAATTCCATAATCAAGTATCTCAAGGCCGGTGACGCCGCGTCCCTTTCCAGCTGGTTTGCAGACAATATGGACGTCACCATCATATCGTCCCAGAGAAATTGTTCCCGCAACCAGGCGCGCCAGATCCTGCGCACCTTCTTTTCCGCCTACACGCCGCGTTCCTTCGAGGTGACGCATAAGGCATCGGAAGCCAACAAGAAGTATCTCATCGGCGTCCTCAATGCCGGAGGGGAACTCTTCCAGGTAACCATCTACGCCACTTCTCCCTCTTCCGGCGGTACGTATAAAATCCAGCAGCTTGCAATAATCCGCCAGAGCGGGGCTTATTAGCGGGCTTCCAGCACAAATACCGCAGAGGCATTTGACCCGTTGAGTACCGGGTTGAATCCGCCGTCCATGAGGAAATCGCCGCTGAAGCGCCGGCCGTTGCCCCACCAGCATGAGCTGTCCACGTTCTGTTCCGTTACAAGATACTTGCGGGAAGGGTCAAGGCCCTGAAGCTTCAGAAGATGCCCGCCCGTAGCACGGTTCTGGTAACGAAGGCAGAACTCGAACACTACGGCTTTGGACTTGTCTTCCGACACATACATAAACGCGTAGTAGTCTGTGTCGTAAGGGGAAGACAGCCGGTACAGGTCTCCGGTGAACACAACGTCCCTGAAGCCCTTGTAGGACTTTATGCAGCGGTCTGCCAGGGCGCGCTCATCGGCCGTAAGGTTCTTTGGCTGGAGCTCCATGCCAAGCCTTCCGGCGGCAGCCATGTCGAAGCGCATCTTGAGGGGCGTCACGTTGCCGCTCTGGTGGTTGGGCACGGCGGAAACGTGCGAAGCCATGGCGCATGCGGGATATATCATGGATGTGGCATACTGTATGCGGCTTCGGGAGATTGCATCAGTGTTGTCCGATGTCCAGAACTCGTTGCACCAGCGCATGGCGCCGTAGTCAAGGCGCGAGCCTCCGGAAGAGCAGCACTGTACCAGTACGTCGGGATACTTCTCGCGTATCCTGCGCATCACTGAATACAGGCCCTGGACGTACTCTACATAGAACCTGTCCTGCTCTGTCCCAAGATAAGGGCTGCCAAAAGAATAAACCGGACGGTTGCAGTCCCACTTGATGTAATCTATGCCCGGGGCAAGCTGCATGGTGCGGTCGAAGATGCCAAACACAAAGTCCTGAACGGCCGGATTTGCAAGGTCCAGCACCCACTGCCAGCGGGCTTCGTATAGCGCGCGGCCGGGGCTCTGGACAACCCATTCGGGATGCTTTTCCGCCAGCTCGGACACCTGCGAGACCATCTCCGGCTCTATCCAGATGCCGAACTTGAGCCCTTTGCCATGCGCGTAGGAGGCCAGATAGTCTATGCCTTCCGGAATCTTGTCAGTGCAGAGGTCCCAGTCGCCCAGGGAGCTGCGGTCCGAGTTCCTGGGATACTTGGTTCCGAACCAGCCGTCGTCCAGGACGAACATCTCCAGGCCCATGGCGGCGGCATCGTCAATCATGCCCGTGAGGGTGGGGGTGGTGAAGGTGAAATATGCGCCTTCCCAGCTGTTGAGGAGGGTGGGGTTCACCGTTCCGCCGCCATAGATGCCGTATTTGCGGGCCCAGCGGTGAAGGTTCCGGGATGCTCCGCCTGCGCCCTCGCCGGACCAGGTCCAGATCATATCCGGGGTCACAAAGGCCTCTCCGGCCTTCAGGGGATAGGCCGATGCAAACGGCGAAATGCCGCCAAGGACGGTCACAAGGCCGGTTTCGTCCTTTTCGAAGGAAAGGCGGAAGTTGCCGCTCCAGGCCAGTGCGCCGGCAACCACCTCGCCGGAGGTCTCGCTGAATTCCCCGGTGTTCAGGGATACCAGGAACGACGGATTTTCCGTCTGGGTGGTCTGTGTCCCGCGGCGGCTCTCGATTACCTTGCTGCCAAAGTCCAGGAGTTCCCGGGAGGTCTGCATCTCATAGGCCCAGCCCCCGTGGAAGTGGGTGAGGAGGTATTTATCGGCCTCCAGGGTAAGGGACGATGACGCCGCTTCCAGCAGCTCCACGGGCTTTTTCCCGCCGTTCACGATCTCCGAGTGGGAGAGAATTACGTTTTCCTTGCGGTATGCATCGTAGACCAGCTTTACCTGGAGGTCCGTCACGTAGTCTTTGAGGACGATTTCCGTAGACGTTACGCCGTCTTTTGCCGCTACGCTGTGCGAGAGGTAGCGAAGCTCCGTGTTGTGGTTTCCGTCCGCGTACTTCACGTGCAGGGCGGCCTCGCCCAGGAAGGTGCCGCCGGCGGCCTGGTAGGCATGCGCGCCGCTTCCGCGGCCGGTTTCCAGGCCGGTAAACTGCCCGGGGTCCTTCACCGACGCGCCGTAGTGGCGCAGCACCAGCTGGCGGTCTGCCGTTACGGCCAGCACCAGCTGGCTGGCATCGGTCTCTATCACTATGGCCTGCGGCTCCACGGAGGGAATCTCCACGGTCTGGTGGGTGAATTTCTTTGCTTTACGCGCCTCTGCGGGCATTACTGCCACCATCATGGCGGCAAAAAGAATGGCTATGCGTTTCATTTTTTGTTATCAATTACGAGCATAAAGATAATGATAAAAAAACAAAACAGAAAAATGATTATCTTTATATAATGCTTAAAGCTTATAACCATTTCTCTATGAAAGATTTTTATACACAACCCAGTCTTGAGGTCCTGGAGCTGGACCTTGGTTACACAACGAAAGTATCCTTCCATCATCACGCCAGGCCACGAAAAAGCAGGAAAACGTGGCTGGGGATGACAGCCACGACATACCAGGCCACGAAAATGCGGGAAAACGTGGCCGGGGGTGACAGCCACAGCATGCCAGGCCACGAAAATGCGGGAAAACGTGGCCGGGGGTGACAGCCACGACACGCCAGGCCACGTAAATGCGGGAAAACGTGGCCGCGGATGACGGCTACGTCGCGCCAGGTCACGAAAACGGGCAAAAACGTAACGGGGGCTATGTTAAAAAAGTATCAAAAATTGGAGGATTTGTATGAGATTTGGCTATATTTGCATAAAATAAGGTCAAATAACGTATCATGACAAAAATATTGCACGAAATCCCGCCTATAACTGAAAAGGACTGCTTTTTCATAGCGGAACGGCATAAAAGCGAGTTTACCTGGCCGATACACTCCCACAGCGAGTATGAGCTCAACTTTATCGAGGGCGGAAGCGGAGTGCGCCGCGTGGTGGGGGACAGCATAGAAGAAATAGGCAACTATGAACTCACCCTGATTGCCGGAAACGGGCTGGAACACGCCTGGGAGCAGGGAAACTGCACTAATACCGACATACGGGAAATAACCGTCCAATTCTCCGCGGACCTTCTCCCCTCAAGCCTTCTGAGCCGCAACCAGTTTGCATCCATCCGCAAGATGTTCGAGAGGGCACGCATGGGCCTCACCTTTTCCATGCAGGCAATAATGAAAGTGTATTCCATCCTGGACATACTTTCGCAGAACCAGGACAGGATGGAGCAGTTCCTGCAGATGATAAAGATACTGTACGAACTCTCCCTGGACAAAGACGCCCGCACGCTGGCCTCCAGCGCTTTCGCCGTGGTGCAGGAGACCAACGAGATTCGCCGGATATTAAAGGTAAAGGAATACATAGCATCCCATTATCCCGAGGCAATACACCTCGAGGACCTGGCACAGATAGCGGCAATGACACCGTCGGCCTTCAGCCGCTTTTTCAAGCAGCACACGGCCCGCGGCCCCATGGACTACATCATAGACATAAGGGTGGGCAGCGCTGCCAGGATGCTCTCAGATACGTCCACATCCATAAGCGAGATATGCTACGCCTGCGGTTTCAACAACCTCTCCAATTTCAACCGTACCTTCAAGGCCAGGCGCGGATACACCCCTCGTGACTTTCGGGCGCTGTTTACCAAAAACAAGATTTTCGTCTAAGGAGAATAAGCGAAATAAAACATTTCGAAGCGTTTCGATGCGGTTTGTCAAAAAAGTATCATTAATGGGTTGTTTAATGTTGGCAGGCGCATCGAAAAAGGCGTACTTTTGCCAAACACATGAAACGATTAACCAACAACATATAATCATTAACCAAAAAACAGTAGCATGAAACAAAGAATTGTGACCTTCATGCTGGCGCTTCTTGCAACCACGGCCCTGTTCGCCCAGAACAAGGTCTCCGGTACCGTCACGGACGATATCGGCCCGGTTGTGGGAGCATCGGTAGTGGAGAAGGGCACCAACAACGGTGCCATCACAGACCTTGATGGAAAGTACACCATCACCGTCAAACGCGGTGCAACCCTGGTGTTCTCCTCCATCGGTTATGCAACTCAGGAGATCGCAGTAGGCAGCCAGTCTGTCATCAACGTGAAACTGAGCGAAGATGCCGAATTCCTTGACGAGGTTGTCGTCGTGGGTTACGGTACCATGAAAAAGAGCGACCTCGCCGGCGCTTCCGTCTCCATGAAGGAAGACGCCATCAAGGGCTCCATCATCACCAACATCGACCAGTCCCTGCAGGGCCGCGCCGCCGGTGTTACGGCAGTGCAGACCTCCGGTGCCCCTGGTTCATCGTCCTCCATCCGCGTTCGCGGTCAGGCCACCATCAACGCCAATGCAGAGCCTTTGTACGTGATTGACGGTGTCATCATGCAGGGCGGCGGTTCCTCCGGTGCGGACTTCGGTCTGGGTGACGCCCTCGGCAACGGCGCCGTTTCCACGGTATCCCCGCTGTCCACCATCAACCCCTCCGATATCGTGTCGATGGAAATCCTGAAGGATGCATCCGCAACGGCCATCTACGGAGCCCAGGGTGCAAACGGCGTTATCCTCATCACCACCAAGCGCGGTAAGTCCGGAGACGCCAAGTTCACCTACGACGGCATGGTGGCCCTCCAGCGCCAGACCCGCAGGATCGACCTCCTGAACCTCCGCGAATTCGCAGAGTACTACAACGACCTGGCATCCGTGGGCATGGTAGGAGAGAACGAATACTACTCCGATCCCTCCATCCTGGGCAAGGGTACCAACTGGCAGGACGCTATCTTCCGCACAGCCCTTCAGCATCAGCACCAGATTAGCGCCCAGGGCGGTACGGACAAGGTCCAGTACTATGTATCCGGCTCCTGGATGGACCAGCAGGGTACCATCATCGGTTCCGAGTTCCAGCGCTTCAGCGTACGTGCAAACCTTGACGCAAAGCTCAAGGAATGGTGGAAGATAGGCCTCAGCGCCACCTTCTCCTCCACGGACGAGAACATGAAGCTGGCCGACTCCGACGAAGGTATCATCGGCTACTCCCTCACCTCCCTGCCTTCCGCACCTATATATGATCAGGACGGCAACTACTACAACCTTTCCATGAAGAATTACTCCATCATCAACCCTGTCGCCATGGCAATGCTGGAGCAGATTCTCCTGGCCAGACAGAAACTCGCAGGAAACATCTTCTCCGACATCAACCTCCGCAAGGACCTTGTATGGCATGCGGAACTTGGTTATGACGTGAGCTACTCGGAGGCGGAGACCTTCAACCCCAGCGTAAGTCTTGGTTCATACCAGAGGGCATCCAACGAGGTCCGCGTCCAGAAGAACAATTCCCTGTACTGGCAGCTCAAGAACTACCTCACCTGGAACGGCAGCTTCGGCAAGAACAGCTTCACCGCCATGGTGGGCCAGGAAGCATGGGAATCCAGCTGGGACTATGAGTCGGTATTCAACACCGCCCTTCCTTCCAACGATGTGGTGAATCCTTACCTTGGCACCGGTACTCCTACCATCGGTTTCGGTTTCGGCAGCGCCGCAATGGCCTCCTTCTTCACCCGTGAAACCTGGAACTGGGACAACCAGCTCATAGGTACATACACATTCCGTTACGATGGTTCCTCCAACTTCGGCCCCAACAAGAGATGGGCACCGTTCCACTCCTTCGCACTGGCCTGGAGGTTCACCAACAGCCCTCTGTTCCGTGGCGCCAAGGGCTTCATCACCGACGGTAAGCTCCGTCTGGGATGGGGACAGACCGGTAACGCATCCATCGGCGGATACAAGTGGGGCGCAAGCATGACCAAGGTGGCAACCGGTCTTGGCACAGGCTACCGCCAGAGCAACATCCCCAACCTTGACATCATGTGGGAAAAGCAGGAGCAGTTCAACGTAGGTCTGGACCTGAGCCTCTACGACAACAAGGCCAACCTGGTTGTAGACTGGTACGACAAGCGTTCCAACGACATGCTCATGCCTCTGCAGATGCCTACCTATATGGGTACTTCCGGTAACGGTTCTTCCGCGCTGGCAGCTCCCTGGGGCAACTACGGTTCCATCCAGAACACCGGTGTGGAGATTACCCTCACCACCCACCCCATCGATAAGAAAGACTTCCACTGGACCTCCGAAGGTCAGATTTCCTTCAACCGCAACAAACTTCTGGCCCTTGCAGGTACCGCTTCCGCAGCTATCGTAGGTTACGGACAGTGGAACGACATCGTCTCCGTCTCCAATATCGGAGATCCCCTGTTCAGCTTCTACGGTTATGTGACTGACGGTATCTACCAGAGCTTTGAAGAGTTGGTGAGCGGCCCCGTCCAGGGCAAAATGCCCATGGTCAAGACCGACGACGGAGAGGTCATCGATACAAATCCTGCCAGTTGGAGCCAGTACAGCAACACCTGGATCGGTGATATCAGGTACAAGGATCTCAACGGTGACGGAAAGATTACCGAGGCGGACCGTACCAACATAGGTTCCCCCATGCCCAAGTTCACCTTCGGCTGGACCAATACCTTTACATATAAGAATATCGACCTCAGCATCTTCATCAACGGTTCATACGGCAACAAGGTGCTCAACTACCTCAATATGCGTATCGGCAACATGAAGAGCGCATGGGCCAACCAGCCTTCCGCAGTCCTTGGCCGCACCAAGCTGGAAGCAATCGACCCCGAAAAGACCTACGACGGCACAAAAACCGGTATCTGGAACTGGTTTGAAGATGTCCAGAACGTGAAGATATCCAATCCCGGCGCAACCCTGCCCCGTGCAACCACCGGCGACCCCAATGACAACAGCCGCCTCAGCGACCGTTACATCGAGGACGGCTCCTATCTCCGCGTGAAGAACATCACCCTGGGATACACCCTTCCCAAGGAGAAACTTCAGAAACTGAATATGAAAGTGGAGAACATCCGCGTGCAGATGAATATCCAGAACCTTCTCACCTTCACCAAGTATTCCGGATATGATCCCGAAATCGGTGCAAGTACCGCTTCCGTTAACGTGATGGGTCTGGATAACGGCCGTTATCCTTCTCCTACCGCATACTCCCTTGGTGTAAACATAACATTCTAAGGAGGATATGATTATGAAGAATACTATTAAATATATTATCGTTGCTGTAATCGCAGCCTTCACGGCCTCTTCCTGCGAAAAGTTCCTTGACCGTCCCAGCGAAGACAGCTACAACGAGTCCAACTTCTACCAGGACGCAAACCAGTGCATCCAGGGCGTGAACTACCTTTACAACTCTCCCTGGTACGACTTCATCCGCGGTTTCTACCGCGTCGGCGAGTGCTTCTCCGGTAACTACTATATGGGCAACAGCCCCTATCTCCAGTTCACCGTGAACGGTTCCGATAAAGAGCTCCGTGACATGTCCTCTTCCCTCTGGGCTGTGAACTCACACTCTTCCGTGGTTTACAACCGTATCAAGAAGTCGGACATCGACCCTGCCGTAAAGAACATGTGCATGGGCGAGGCCCTTACCTGGAAGGCTTTTGCAAACTTCTTCCTGGTACGCTCCTTCGGCGAGGTCCCCATCATCCATGACATTTCCGCAGAGCTTGCAACCGGCACCTACAACGAGGTTTACAAAGCTACCAAGGCAAACGTCTATGACTATACCATCATGCTTCTGAAAGAGGCTATGAATCTTCTGCCCAAGAAGGTGGCAAACAAGGACGGCCGCATCGACTTCTACAGCGCAGAGGCTCTTCTTGCAAAGGTTTACCTCCAGAAGGCCGGTGTCAGCGGAACCCTGAATCAGGCAGACCTTGACGAGGCCGCAAAGTATGCAAAGGATGTGATTGAGAATTCCGGACGTGAGCTCCTTGAGAATTACTCCGACATCTTCCGCCTCCAGAACAACAAGAACATCGAGTGCCTCATTTCATGGCATTGGGATGCTTCCGCACAGCCCTGGACTGCCCAGAACTCCTTCCAGAGCGACCTTGGCATGAACGGCTTCGACGAGTTCGGAGACGTATGGGGCCAGTGGAACGGTCCTTCCGTAGCACTTCAGGAGCAGTTTGGCGTGAGCGCCCTCATGGATCCCGCCACCCGTTCCGACGTTGATACCCGCCGCAAAGCTACCATGATGCTTGCCGGTGACAAGTACGACTACTTCTGGACCACCAACGGCGGCTTCGACTACCTCCGTTTCTTCTATGACGACAATTACGGCCCCAGCGGTACTACCAATGCCTCTGACAAGAGCATGAACAGCCCCACCGGCGCCGCCTGCGTCAAGTTCCTCTATGGAGACGGCAACGACCACATGGCAGCCCTTGGTGTTTCCGCAGGCCGTATGGCCTATGGTCTCAGCACCCATATCCTCCGTCTGGCCGATATCTATCTGGTATACTGCGAGGCCAAGCTCAAGGGTCCCGGTTCTTCCACAACCGACCAGCTTGCACTGGACTGCTACAACGCAGTACGCAACCGCGCCATCCCCGGCGCAGTGAGCGCCAAGACCTCCATCACCTTCGAAGAGGTGTTCAAGGAGCGCAATCTTGAGCTTGCACTTGAAGGCGACCGCTGGTACGACTACGTCCGCGTAGGTTACTACAATCCCGACTTTGCCGTCGCTGACATCCAGGCACAGAAGCGCAACGCTATCCTTGGCAGCCTCAACGACGTTTACAAGGCATACTATGAGAATAATGTATGGAGCGTTCCCGAGAGTGTTTATTACAACACTGAGGAATTCACTCCTTCCGCAGACGCCATCAAGACCAAACTCGCCGCCCTGCCTTTCCCTTCAGAGGATGTGGTTTACAACCCCAATCTGGATGCAGAGGCCAAGGAGTTTGACCTTTCCACTATTACGTTCTAATCCTTAAAACGCAAAGAAATGAAAAATATCATTGCAAAAATAAGCATCTGGGCCGCAGCCGCACTGGTTGCAGCCGTCAGCTTCACTGCGTGTGAGGATGAACCGGACCGTTTCAAGCTGACCGACGGTGTTCCCACCGTATACTATATCCGTCCCGTAAAGGCGGCCGCAGCAGATTCCCTGCTCACCTCCGCCTACATGGGCAACAGCATATGCCTGGTAGGTGACAATCTCCGCAGCGTTTACAAGATGCTGTTCAACGACCAGCAGGCCGTCCTGAACAACAGCTACATCACGGACCATACCATCCTTGTAGACGTTCCCAACGAGATTCCCAATGAGGTTTCCAACTATATCTACCTCATCAACAAGAATGCAGACACCGTGAAGGTGGACTTCCAGGTCCTGGTTCCCGGTCCCTCCATCAGCTCCATGTCCAACGAGTTCACTCCCAAGGGTTCGCTTGCAACTCTGTACGGAGACTATTTCGTGGACGATCCCAACGTCCCCATCCAGCTCTGGATAGGCGACGCGGAGTGCTCCATCAAGAGTTTCACCAAGGGCGCCATCAACTTCGAGGTCCCCGCCGGTGCAGTGGTGGGCAAGAACCTCAAGGTTAAGACCATCTACGGCGAGGTTACATCAGTCTTCCAGTGGTGCGATCCCCGCGGAAGCCTCTTCAACTTCGACACCGATCCCCATCCGGCCAACCACGGCTGGCATGCCCAGGTCATCGAGACCGATGAGACCGCCCTTTCCGGCAACTTCCTCCGCCTTGGCGGCACTGACGTCACCATGAAGGAAGACGGTGCTTGGGACGACGGCCACTTTAGCTTCGAGTACTGGCCCGGCGACTGGGACGATCCCGTCACCTACGCTGACAGCCCCCGTCTGACCGACTTCGTCGACTTCTCCGACTGGCAGAACATGAGCTTCAAGTTCGAGCTCTACATCCCTTCCGCCAATCCCTGGATGGCCGGTTCAATGCAGATTATCTGCGCCGGTGTTGACAAGGTTACCGACGGCGCAGCCGGTGCAACCGACATTTACGGCAACACCCTCGCGGGCGCCAACAACACTTTCTTCAACGGAAATGCACTTCCCCGCGGCCTGTACACACCCTGGGCCTCTACAGGTTCCTTCGATACAGGCGACCAGTGGATAACCGTCACCATCCCTTATACCAACTTCATCTATGGTTCGGATGGTACTGTTGCCACAGGCTCTCTCACTGCTGCAGACTTCTCGTCTCTCACCATCTTTGTATGGAGCGGCGGTCTCAAGGGCACGGAGTGCAACCCCGTGATCAAGATCGACAACATCCGCGCTGTTCCTAACAAATAATGAAAAGGCTTATGAAAAAGATATTTCAACTGACTTCAATTCTGGCCGCAGTCTCCCTTCTGGCGCTTTCCTGCACCCCGGAGGAACTCTCCACTGACCAGTACAGCAGCACGGCGGTAGTCCTTCAGGCCTATGGTCCCCAGCCCGTTGTCCGTGGCGGCACCCTCCGCTTCATCGGCTCCAACCTGGATCAGGTAAAGACCGTAGTTATCCCTGAGAATAACCAGATTACCGACATCCAGGTTATAAACGCCGGCGCCCACTCAGAGATCCGCGTCACCGTTCCCAAGGAAACCGCAGCCGTGGGTTATCCCAAGCTGGTCCTTGCCGACGGTACCGAGATTGTGGGTAAAACCCTGCTCGAGTATTCGGAGCCCATCACCATCGACGAGCTTACTCCTGCCGCCGCTTATCCCGGCGAGGTAATCACCTTCAAGGGCGACTACCTGAACCTTATCCATGAGGTCGTATTCAACAACAAGGTTGTCGTTTCCGAGGATAAGTTTGCATCCCACACCCGTTATGAGATAAAGGTTGCGGTTCCCGCTACCGCCCAGACCGGCGTCGTTGCCCTTGGTACGGTTGACGAGACCAAGGTTGACGCTTCTTCCGCTGAAGGAAAGAGCCTCCTGGCAACCCTTAACCTTGTTTCTCCTGAAAAGGAATTTACCGTGAAGACTGCCGATGGCAAGGCCGTGGCCGGCACTTACAAGCCCGGTGCGGAGGTTACCGTCAACGGTACCCGTCTGGACCTTGTGAAGAGCGTTCTCCTTGAGGGTGCAAGCCCTGAGACATTCAACGCAACAGCCTCCAAGATTACCTTCGCAATGCCTGCCGGCGCCAAGACCGGCAACGTTACACTGGTAATGGAGTCCGGCGTCGAGGTGAATGCAGGTACCATCACTTCCGCACAGCCTACAGGCCTTGCGGCAGCTCCCGCTCCCGTAAAGAACGGTGCACAGCTCACCATCACCGGTGCGGACCTTGACCTTGTCACCGGAATCGACCTTCCCAAGGTGCCCGGTGCAGAGTTCGCCTTTGCAGAAGGCAAGATTACCCTTACAGTAGGTGAGAATGCCCAGGAAGGCGACATCACCCTGTGGATGGCCAACGGCCTCAACGTTACAGTTGCCTACACCCTTGTAAAGCCCACCGTCACCGGCTTCAGCGCCAATCCTGCTTCCGCAGGTTCGGACGTCACCGTTGAGGGTACGGACCTTGACCTGGTTGCAGCAGTCACCTTTGGCGGAGGCATAAAGGTGGAGGTTGAGGCTGGTGCAGACTCCTTCACGGTAGCTGTTCCCACCGCCGCCGAGACCGCCGTCCTGGTGCTGAACCTCAAGAACGGCACTGACGTAGAGGCCATCGAACTTGCCATCGACAAGCCCGCTGGTGCCTACATTGCCACTTTCCCCGAGGATATGTATGCTCCCGGTGCCATGTTCATTGTGGAGATCGAGAACCCTGATCACCTTACCGGTGTTCAGATTGACGGCGTAGATGTAAATTACATCCTCAACGGCAATACTCTTTACCTGCAGATTCCCGACACCGCCCGCCGCGGCAGTGAACTTACCCTCGTTTCCGACAACGGCAGTGTCACCTACACGATGAACATCGATCCGGGTGACATCATCGAGACCGTCCTGTTCCAGGGCCCCGTCGACAATGGCAACTGGCAGAACTGGGAGGTTCCCGCCGACACCTACACCAAGGTCGAACTCAAGGCAGGACAGACCATCCGCTACTATGTAACCCTCAAGGACAGCTGGTGGCAGATGCAGTTCTTCGATGGTCACTGGGGCCAGATGGACGTCGGATTCGGTAACGGCTACAACGTCAACGCCGGCATCTATGATGCCTCCGAAGGCTTCATCGCCGTGACCCTGACGGACGAGCTGATCACCCTGCTGACCACCTACACCGACTGGGGCTACTCCGGTATCCTCCAGTGGGAGAACCTCGCCCTCGAAAAGATTACCTACTATGAGGACAATTCCGACGGTACGGAAATCTGGAGCGGTCCGCTGGAAATCACCTGGGGTGACGGAGGCCGCGTGGCCCTGCCCACGGCTGCTTTCCAGGTTGCCAAAGCCGGTCAGAAACTTCGTTTGTTCTACACACAGAAAGATCAGGTTTGGGCCCAGGCCCAGGTCAATGACGCCAACTGGACGACCATCGACCTTTCCGCCGACGGCTACGCGAACCCGCTCGTTCCGACGGACATCTACGGCTGGTTCTCCGACGGCATCCTCGACCGCTGCACGGAAATCACCCTCACCCAGGATCTGCTGGATCACCTGACCGCTAATACCACCGAGTATGAAGGCGTTGTCTGTTCCATCATCATCCAGGGCAGTGATCTGATTTTCAATAAGGTTACAATCAAGTAAACCCGACCATCAATCCGGAGGGGCCTGACCGTCCCTCCGGGTACCAGATATGAAAAGGCATTTAAGCATAGTGGCCGTGCTTCTGGCCATGTTTTCATGCACGGTGGACAATCCGGACCCCGATATTGAGGAGCCGCAGCCTCCGGCAAATATTACCCTGAGCCCAGGGAACTATGACGCAGACCAGAAAGGCGGAGAATTCTCACTTACCGTTACTTCTCCCGGAAGACCTTCCGTTTCAGGGCAGCCGGATTGGATAACGGTTTCTGAAAGCGGCGTCTATAAGGACTATAAACTGGTATTCATAATAAAGGTGGCCGCCAATTCTTCCTCCGAAGGGCGTTCCGCGGCGCTGACTGTGAGCTCGGGGAGCCTGTCCGGGACCCTTGCAGTGTCGCAGGCCGGTTTCAAAAGGCCTGTCCTGAACATAGACCCGGAGCTTACCGCATCAAATCCTTCGGCATCGGCCGTTAAGGTGTACGATTTTCTCCGGGAGCAGGCTGGCCTCAAGGTGATAAGCGGCGTGCAGTCCGGCGGCACTGCCAATAACAACGAGCGCGTGAACCAGATATATCAGATGACCGGAAAGCACCCCGCCCTTGCCGGTTACGACTATATCTTCCTGCAGTATTCTCCCACCCCCGCCGGATGGACGTGGGTGGTCAATTATTCCGACATCTCCGCCGCAAAGGAGCAGTGGCAGAACAACGGCCTGGTGTCGTTCATGTGGCACTGGAACGTTCCCGACTCCCAGCAGGCATGGGAGAACGGGAAAAACGGCAATTTCGACGGTTACAACTTCTACAGCGACAAGACCTCCTTCAGCATAGCCAGGGCCCTTACGGAAGGCACCTGGGAGCACGATTTCATCCTTCAGGACATAGAGAAGGTGGCAGGTTACCTCAAGCTCCTTAAGGAAGAGGGTATCCCCGTTATCTGGCGCCCTCTGCACGAAGCCGCCGGCAATTACAATGTCTATGGCTATAACGGTGCATGGTTCTGGTGGGGCCGCGGCGGGGCGGAATCCTGCAAGGCCCTCTGGAAACTGCTCAGGGACAAGCTGGAAGGGGAGTACGGGCTCGACAACCTCATATGGGTATGGACCCTTGACACCACTGTGGGTGCGGAATCGGACTATGAGAAATGGTATCCCGGCAACGACATGGTGGACATAGTGGGCGTGGACATTTATGCCGATGATACCGAGGCAAAGGAGCGCCAGTACCAGGCGGCAATGTCCCTGAGCGGAGGCCGGAAACTGGTGACGGTGAGCGAATGCGGCAATATCCCCAATCCGGACAAGTGCCTTCCCGCCGGAGAAACCTGGAGCTGGTTCCTTACCTGGGACCTGGAGTCATACAAACTCAATACAGATGCTTATTGGAAGGCCCTGATGGAATCTCCCAACGTATTTACAAGAGAAAACATGCCATCGCTTAAATGATAAGAAGAGTATTACCCATCTTCGCAGCGTTGCTTATAACCTGCTGCGGCAACAATCCTGACGATAATGGCGGCGGTACCCAGGAGCCCGTTGCCCCCACGTCAATCAGTCTTTCTCCTACATCCGTTTCCGCTCCAGCAAACGGTGGCTCCTTTAGCATCAACATTACAGCCCCGGCCCGTCCCAAAGTGGGGGCGCTGCCTTCCTGGATTATTTACACGGACGGCATTTATAAGGATTACAAGATGACAGTCACGCTTGAAGTGGCGTCAAATCCGGAATACGAGTCCCGCAGCGCCAATGTGGAATTCTCCTGCACCGGAGCATCGGCTGTGACGATTCCCGTTTCGCAGGCTGCACGCGAAGTGGTGAAGGACCCCGCGCTTCCGAACAACGATGCCGTAAAGAGAACCATGGAGCTTGGTCTTGGCTGGAATATGGGCAATCATTTCGACGCCTACTCCAACGGCGTTGCCAGTGAGACCGCCTGGGGCGGTACTCCGGCTACGGCAGCCACTTTCACAGGCGTGAAGGCGGCCGGATTCAAGACGGTCCGCATTCCGGTAACATGGCTTGGCCATATTGGAGAAGCTCCGGACTATACGCTTGATGAAGCTTGGCTTAACCGTGTGTATGAAGTTGTGGGCTATGCGGAAAATGCTGGTCTGAACGTTATAATAAACACTCATCATGACGAAGATCACGGCGACGGTCACTGGCTGAACCTTGCCAATGCCATGAACAGTGAAGACGCCAATACCCAGATCAAGGAAGAAATTGCCGCCGTCTGGACCCAGATAGCGAACAAGTTCAAGGACAAGGGCTCCTTCCTCATGATGGAGTCTTTCAACGAGCTCATATACGGTAGCCAGTGGTCTATAGGAAGCAATCCGGAAAAGAAAGGCGACATTATCAACCAGTGGAATCAGGTGTTCGTTGATGCCGTGCGGGCAACCGGAGGCAATAATGCCACCCGCTGGCTCGGCGTTCCCGGATATGCCGCCAATCCTCAGTACCTCCAGTATTTCACCCTTCCCACTGATACGGCTGGCAAGACTATGGTGGCTTTCCACTGCTATGACCCTTATGATTATACCATAGGCGATAAACAGCTTCCCGACTGGGGCCATACTGGTAAGTCTTATCCTCGGGGAGAAGAAGAGCTAAAGGAACTTTTCAATAGCCTCTTCAATACTTACATTTCCGCCAATATCCCCATCTATCTTGGAGAATTCGGGTGCTCCATGCGTTCTAAGTCTGACGCAAAGGCCTGGAGTTACTATCTCTACTATATGGAGTATTTTGTGAAGGTTGCCAGGACATTCGGCATTCCCGCCATTCTCTGGGACAATGAGAATGAGGGTACTGGCCAGGAACACCATCCATATATCAATCATGGTACCGGCGAATATCTGGATAATGCCAAAGAAGTTGTGGACGTGATGGTGAAAGCCTGGTACACAAACTCTGAAACATACACTCTTGATTCTGTATACAACTCTGCACCAACTTTCTAGGTCTGATGAAGAAACTGTTGACTGCTGCGCTTGCGCTGTTTGCTGTCTGGGCCTGTGAAAAGGCTCAGGAAAATGACGGAGACGGAAAGACTGTTATTCCCGTTCCCGAGGCAATCAGCGTAAGTCCTACGTCAATATCGTCAAGTGTGGAGGGTGGAGATTTTATCATTACGGTGTCTGCGCCCACTCGCCCCAAACTCTCCGGCCTTCCGGACTGGATAGGGTTTGACGACGGAATCTTCAGGGATTATTCCATAAAATTCACCCTGAATGTTTCGAAGAATACAACTGCAGAGCCCAGAACTGCCGATGTTACAGTTACTTCCGAAGGCGTTCCTTCCGTTACTGTGACCATTGTCCAGAGTGCTCCGGACAGCGATAGCTGGGAGAGTGCTTTTTCGGCAATCAGGAATATGGGTGCGGGCTGGAACCTTGGCAATACACTGGATTCCAACAGCGGCAGAGTGGACAACATGTGGATAGAGGCATACTCATCCCGGACTCCGGCCGACTATGAAACCGCCTGGGGGCAGCCTGTTACAACACGTGAATTGATTCACATGTTCAAGGAAGCCGGATTTGGCAGCATACGTGTCCCCGTTACATGGTATCCGCATATAGGAAAGGTAAATGTGAACGGCACCCACTGGGACATGTCCACCTGGGAAGGATACGATGTGGATCCGGCATGGATGTCCAGGGTAAAGGAGGTGGTGGATTATGTCATTGACGAAGGGATGTACTGTATCCTCAATGTCCATCACGATACCGGCGCAGGCAGCACTGCCTGGCTTGTGGCCGGAGAGAGCGAGTTTGAATCCGTTAAAGCACGATATGCTTCCCTCTGGGCACAGATAGCGGAAACATTCAGGGATTATGGCCAGAGGCTTTTGTTTGAATCCTACAACGAGATGCTGGATCCGCTTGATTCCTGGTGTTTTGCCTCATTTGCGGCTCCTGGGAGCTATGATGCGGAGATAGCCGCATCGGCTTACAATGCCATAAACAATTATGCCAGGCTTTTCGCTGAGACAGTCCGTGCGAGCGGGGGGAACAACCGTCAGCGTAATCTTATCGTCAATACTTACGCGGCCTGCAGCGGTGACGGAAGCTGGAATTCTCACCTTAAGGATCCAATTGTACAGATGGCCATTCCGGAAGAACCCTCTCATATTGCCGTGGAAGTTCACAGTTATTGGGATGCGGAGAAGTTTGATTCCCAGAAAGCCGACATAGATGCTCTGTTCTCCAATCTTGACCAGTACCTTGTGCGCCGCCTGGGAGTTCCTGTGATAATAGGAGAGTGGGGCGGCGGCAGCGGCGAAGACAGCGATGCCAATGTGCGCTTCGCTTCATATTTCTCTCAGAAAGCGAAAGATGCTGGTATAGCTGCCTTGTGGTGGATGGGCCTTTCCGACGGAAAAGACCGAAGCGTTCCAACATGGACCATGCCCAAAACAAAAGACGCAATCCTGAAAGCTTACATTGACAATTAATAACAGACATATGCGTAACACAATTTTCCTTGCATTGATTGCGATGATTGCGGTTTCCAGCACGTCATGCGGCAGGAAACCCGCAGATACCCCCAAAGACGTGCTCATGAAGCGGCTTCTTTCCCTTGCGGAAGATGGCAAGATTGCCTACGGCCACCAGGACGACCTTCCTTACGGCCACGCCTGGAAGGTGGAAGACTGGGAGACCGATGACCTTGAGCGCTCTGACATCAAGGACGTCACCGGCCATTACCCCCTGGTGATGGGCTTCGACCTTGGTGACATAGAGCACGGGGCCTCCAAGAACCTTGACGGAGTCCCCTTCGGCCTTATCAGGAAGGCCACCCTGAAGCACATAGAGCGCGGGGGAATCGTCACCTTCTCCTGGCATCCGGACAACCTCCTCACCGGCGGCGACGCTTGGGACGTATCGTCCGACAAGGTGGTGGAATCCGTCCTTCCCGGCGGGCAGAAGCACGCGGAATTCATGGAATGGCTGCGCCGCGGGGCCGATTTTGTAGAGAGCCTCGGCGATGTTGCCATCATCTTCCGCCCCTGGCACGAGAACACCGGCAGCTGGTTCTGGTGGGGTGCCGGCCTCTGCTCCGCGCAGCAGTACAAGGAGCTTTTCCGCATGACATGGGTATACTTTGTGAAGGAACGCGGCCTCACCAACCTTGTCTGGTGCTATTCCCCGGACGGCGGGGCATCGGACATTGAAGGCTACATGGAGCGCTATCCGGGCGACGAGTTCGTAGACCTCCTGGGCCTTGACACCTATGCCTTCACTCACTTCAGCCGGGAGGAATCGGCAGTCCTTTTCATGGAGAGCCTCAAGAAGGACCTTGCGTCCCTTGCTGCCGTGAGCGTAGAGCACAAAAAGCCCATATGCCTAAGCGAAACCGGCCTTGAAGGCATCGAGAATCCCGTCTGGTGGACACAGGTACTGTATCCCGCAGTGAAGGATTTCCCCATAACCTACCTCCTTACCTGGCGCAACGCCTGGGACCAGCCCGGCCACTTCTTCGGCCCCTGGAAGGGATTTGAAAACGAGGCCGATTTCAAGGCCTTCGCAGAGCTTGACCAGATTGTTTTACTTGACGAATAAAAACCATGACCTTTGAAGAAAGACTTACCTGGCTCAAGGACGGCTACAGGCAGCTTATTGAAAAGAAGAATGCTCCGATAGAGGGCAACGGCATTTTTGAGCGCTGGGAGAATCCCGTCCTCACCGCAGACCACGCCCCGCTGGAGTGGAGGTACGACCTCAATAAAGCCACCAATCCCTACCTCATGGAACGCATCGGCGTAAATGCCGCGTTCAATTCCGGAGCCATCAAATGGAATGGCAAATATGTGCTTGTGGCCCGTCTGGAAGGCTGGGACCGCAAGTCCTTCTTTGCCGTGGCGGAAAGTCCAAACGGCGTGGACAACTTCCGCTTCTGGCCCCGTCCCATAACAATCCCGGAGTACGGCGAACCTGCCACAAATGTTTACGACATGCGCCTCACGGCACATGAAGACGGTTGGATTTACGGAATCTTCTGCGTAGAGCGCAAGGATCACAGCGTCCCCGGTGACCTGTCCGCAGCCACGGCAGCTGCAGGTGTCGTCCGCACAAAGGACCTGGTCAACTGGGAGCGGCTCCCCGACATCCGCTCCGCCTCCCAGCAGCGCAACGTGGTGCTGCATCCGGAGTTCGTGGACGGCAAGTATGCCTTGTACACCCGCCCGCAGGACGGCTTCATCGATGCCGGCAGCGGCGGAGGCATAGGCTGGGCCCTTGTAGACACCATGGACGGCGCCGTAATCAAGGATGAGAAGATTATAAACCGCCGTTTCTACCATACCATCAAGGAAGTAAAGAACGGCGAAGGTCCGCATCCCATCAAGACTCCCAGGGGCTGGCTGCATCTGGCCCACGGCGTCCGCGGCTGCGCCAGCGGTCTCCGCTACGTGCTTTACATGTACATGACCGCCCTTGACGACCCTTCCCGCGTGATTGCCCAGCCTGGCGGCTACTTCCTTGTCCCCAAGGACTGGGAATACATAGGAGATGTCATGAACGTAGCCTTCTCCAACGGCTGGATTGCAGATCCGGACGGCAGGGTGTTCATCTACTATGCATCGTCCGATACCCGTCTCCACGTTGCCACCTCCACGGTGGACCGCCTTGTAGACTACTGCCTCAATACTCCCGCCGACGGCCTCCGCACTGGCCTTTCCGTAGAAGCCATAAACAAGCTTATAGATTCCAACCTGGGGACAAACAAGTAAAATATTGAATATGAACATGTTACGCCCACGGCTGATATTACTGACACATATTTTGTTGCTCTTTGCTTCCTGTAACAAGACGTCGGTAACCGTTAAATGTGACGACGGCGGTGCAATCCGCCTTCAGGTGGTGAGCCCGGAGATAATCCGAGTGACTCAGTCCCCGGACGGCAAGTTCAATGACCGCAAGTCCCTGGCGGTGCTCCCGCAGAAGCTCTGCAAGGATTATGAGGTGTCCGATGCCATGGGCAAGGTGCACCTTACAACCAAGGCGCTGGCCGTGGATGTGTACAAGGCCGATGGCAGCATTCACTTCTACGACGGCGAGGGTAATCTTCTCTCCGGAGATGGCCGTGCGGAGTTCAAGCCGATTACCGTAGAGGGCAAGGATGCCTGGAGCACCTGTGTGAGCTTCGATAGCCCGGAGGACGAGGCCTTCTACGGTCTTGGCCAGCAGCAGGCAGGGGAGTTTGACCACAAGGGCGGCAATGAGGAGCTTTACCAGTACAACACCAAGATAAGCGTTCCCATGGTGGTTTCCAGCAAGGGCTACGGCATGCTTCTGGATGCTTATTCCCTTAGCCGCTGGGGAAATCCAGAGCCGTACAGGCAGCTTGGAGAGGTCTTTGACCTTAATCTCAAAGGAACATATACCCCTAAAGGCGGAAAACCCTTCACCCAGCCGGAAGACTCCCTTTATTATGAGACGGAATGGGCTATAAGGAACCTTCCGGAGGGCGGTCCCTTCAGCAAGGTGGTTTACGAAGGCACAATCGTCCCCAAAGAGACCGGAGACTATCATTTCATCCAGTACTATGCGGGTTTCCAGAGCACCAGCTTTGGCTCTGAGGAAGTGATGTCCCGCCGCTGGCGTCCGGCATGGAACCCCAACAGCTACAAGTTCACACTTCATCTGGAAAAGGGCGTTCCCGTCCCCTTCAAGATAGACTGGGAACCGGACGGAGACGTATCCTACATCGGTCTCAGGGTGGCCCCTCTGTACGAGGGTCAGTCACGCCTCACGCTATCGTCAGAATTCGAGCCCTCGCTGGACTACTATTTCATCAACGGCGGCAGTTACGACGGCGTAATTAAAGGTTACCGCCGGCTTACCGGCAAGGCCCCCATCATGCCCAAATGGGTGCTTGGCTTCTGGCAGAGCAGGGAGCGCTACTCCACCCAGGAAGACCTTGTGGGGACGCTCGCAGAGTTCCGTAAAAGACACATTCCAATAGACAACATAGTCCAGGACTGGCAGTACTGGAAAGACGACCAGTGGGGCAGCCATGAATTCGACGAGACCCGCTATCCGGACCCTGAGAAGATGCTGGACGACGTCCACGCCATGAACGCCCGCTTCATGATTTCCGTGTGGCCAAAGTTCTACACCAACACGGAGCATTACAAGGAGCTCAAGGCCGCAGGATATGCATACACCCACGCAGAGGACGACGGCCTCACGGACTGGCTCGGCCATAAGCAGTCCTTCTATGACGCATACGCAGAAGGTGGCCGCAGGATGTTCTGGAACCAGATGGACAAGACCCTTTACAGCCGTTACGGCCGTAAGATAGATGCCTGGTGGATGGATGCCAGCGAACCCAATCTCCGGGACTGCCTCCCCATGGATTACCTCAAGTGGCTCACAACTCCCAATGCCCTTGGCTCTTCCACGGAATACCTTAATGCATATGCCCTTGTCAACGCCCAAGCCATTTACGAAGGCCAGCGCAGCGTAGACCCTGACAAACGCGTCTTCCTCCTTACCCGCAACGGCTTTTCCGGCCTCCAGCGCTATTCCACGGCCTCCTGGAGCGGGGACATCGGCACAAGCTGGACGGATATGAGGATGCAGATGGCCGCCGGCCTGGGCTACTCCATGAGCGGCATCCCGTTCTGGGGCATGGACATAGGCGGATTCTCCGTAATGAGCAAGTTCTACGATGCCGCCAGCCAGGACGAATGGCAGGAAATGCAGGCCCGCTGGCACCAGTGGGGCACCTTCGTCCCGCTGTTCCGCACCCACGGCCAGTGGCCCAGGAGGGAACTCTGGAACATCGCCCCTGAGGGTTCTCCCGCATATGAGAGCATCCTCTGGTACATGAAGCTGCGCTACCGCCTCATGCCTTACCTCTATTCCCTCACTGCGGCCGTCCATTTTGACGATGCCACCCTCATGCGTGGCCTTCCCATGGACTTCCCGGCCGATCCGGAGGTACGGGACCTCTCCGACCAGTGGCTCTTTGGTCCAGCCCTCATGCCCTGCCCGGTGTACGAGTACAAGGCCCGCAGCCGCAGCGTCTACTTCCCGGAAGGGATCTGGTACGATTTCTACACCGGCGCAGTGGTAGAGATTCCCGATCAGGTCGGGAATGACAGGCGCATTACCGTGGATGCCCCGTACGGGCGCATGCCGCTGTACGTGAGGGGAGGAAGCATAATTCCCATCGGCCCGGAAATGGAATGGAGCGCGGAAAAACCCGCCGACGATATCCTCCTTGCGGTATACGCCGGCGCGGACGCCAGCTTCATCCTCTACGAGGACGACGGCCTTACCTATGATTATGAGAAGGGCCGGTACTCCGCCATCCCCATCCGCTGGGTGGACTCCGAGCGTACCCTTCTTGTTGGCGCCCGCGAGGGCTCTTATCCCGGGATGCCGCAGGAACGCTCCTTCCGCGTAGTGGTAATCGATGCCGATAATCCCCAGCCCTATGATCCCGATGCAGAGGGCGTACTCAAAGTCCGGTACTCCGGTAAACCGTTTGAAGCAAAACTCTAGACCTATATGAAATATCATCACTTTTTTATAAACAGTGTTTTTTATGCGCTCTTTTCACTAGTTTTAGTTACAGGATGCTTCCCAATCATTCGTGATGATGATTATACTCCTAGAACTGTACACGATGGCGTTTTTTCCTTTGATTATAATGGGACCCGTTATCGGCAGAGCATAAACGGATCTTATTGCTCTGCATATGCCATGTGCCATCCTGCTCTTGATACTTTGATAATCAGTGGCGGTGTAGCTGTGGGAGATAATCAATGTCCAATTGAACGCATTATTTTCGTGTTCGTATTGGACGA
>JAEEGI010003140.1_pt1 | contig 39578 bp, 36 predicted proteins | sample 8958751 | NCBI WGS metagenome assembly JAEEGI01 (sample SAMN16246545, study PRJNA631951) | gut metagenome | biome: gut microbiome; feature: rumen; material: KS-attached | host: Bos | place: Iran: Karaj | collected 2018-10 | reverse complement strand
TTGCCCACGCTGCGGAAGGCGATGCACAGCAGGATGATGTTGATGGCATAGTAGGTGAGTGCCACGTTCCAGCCTACCCAGTAGTGGATCAATGAGGACAAACCGGTCACGCTGCCAATCACAATCTTCTCGGGAAGGATGAAGGCGGTGAAACCGAAGGCGTAAGTAAACAGGCCCAAGGTAATCATGACATAATCCTGGGCCAACTTGATGTATTTTTTCGTCGAGTCAGTCATAATGAATAGTAGTTATTTGCTGCAAAATTACTTCTTTTTTCAGTATCACTGTTGATTTTAACCGATTAATGATGTGCGGGTATGGAAAAAATTGTACCTTTAGCGTGCCTTTTTGCTCTAAAGGCCAACAACTAAGGACTAAGGACTAAGGACTAACAACTAAGGACTAAGGACTAAGGACTAACAACTAAGGACTAACAACTAACAACTAAAAACTAAAATATGCTTACTAGACTTCTTATTTCTGCTCTTGCTGTACTTATCACGTCGTTCACACTCGATGGCGTGACGGTAGACCCCTGGTGGTGGGCAGTAATTGTCGCTATCGTGCTCGGGTTGATTAATTCATGGATTCGTCCGCTGGTCAAACTGCTGGCATTGCCCATCAATATCCTGACGCTGGGTCTCTTCACCTTTGTCATCAATGCCCTGATGGTGATGCTGTGTTCATGGCTCATCGGCCCGCACTTTGTGGTGCAGAGCATCTGGTGGGCTATGGGATTCAGTATTGTGTTGACTCTTGTGAGCTGGGCATTGCACTTGCTTTTCCCGCCCAAGAGCTGAAAACCGACAACGTTATTCGTCCTCAAACTTGATGGCGCCACGGCTGGTGCTCTCGATGCGGCGGTTGCGCCAGCATCGGCGGCACAGCGATACGTATTTGTCGTCGCCGCCAATCTCGACCTGGCTGCCCTCGGTGACGATGTTGCCGCTCGAGTCGATGCGCGCGTTGATGATGGTTTTGCGTCCGCAGGAGCAGGTGGACTTGATTTCCTCGATGGTGTCGGCCAGCTCGAACAGGCGGCGCGAACCTTCAAACAAGTGGGACTGGAAGTCGGTGCGCAAGCCGTAGCACACCACGTTCACGCCGTAGTCATCGACGATGCGTGCCAGCTGGTCGATTTGTGAGGCCGACAGGAACTGCGCTTCATCGATGAGGATCCAATCCTTGACCACCAGCGTTCTCTCAAACATCTCCTTGAGCATCTCGTACAGGTCGCTCTCGGGGTATATCCACGAGCATTTGCGCTCGATGCCGATGCGTGAGCGAATCACGTTATCCTTCTCTCGGTCGTCAATGATGGGCTTCATGCACAGGTACTGCATGCCGCGCTCCTCAAAGTTGTAGGCCTGGGTGAGCAGCATTGCCGTCTTGGACGAGCCCATCGTGCCATACTTGAAATATAATTTTCCCACTCCGTTCATGTTGGTTGTCGGTAAGATGCTAATTAGCAAGTTGATATATCCCGGCTGCCAGTTGCAGCAAGGCCGACAACAAAGTTACAGTTTTCCCGCCACTCCACCACACAAATTCTCCCAAAAAAGTTATTAACAAACACACCGCCCGCGCTTTTGCCCGTTAACCAGCAGAATAACACAATTTAAGGATATTTCACGCGGGGATGTCGGGCAAATAGATTATCTTTGCAGGACATTTTCGGTCAGGGTGCTGTAATGGCCCTGACGTGCGGCAAAAATCACATAGCGAATGATGGATTTTCTATCAACATATCACCTGCAAGGCCTGGTGTTGGGCCTGTGCTCGTTCTTAATCATCGGCATCTGCCACCCCATCGTCATCAAGGGCGAGTACCACTACGGGCAGCCCTTCAAGTGGGTGTTCCTGCTGGCGGGCGTGCTGTTGTGCATCGGCTCGCTGCTGGTGGACAATGTGCTGCTGTCGGCGCTGATGGGAGTGGGGGCGTTCTCGTGCTTTTGGGGCATCAAGGAGATGCGTGACCAGCAGGAGCGCGTGCGCAAGGGCTGGTTCCCGCGCAACCCCAAGCGCACCTATCCGTGGGACGAGAAGAATGAGGAATAAGAAATTAAAAAATCTGATTTTCAACGACTAACAACTGATAGCTGAATGCGAATCGATATACTGACAGTAATGCCCGACGCACTCGAGTCGCCGTTGCACACCTCCATCCTGCAACGTGCCCAGGACAAGGGCCTGGTGGAGATTCACGTGCACAACCTGCGCGACTGGAGCCGGCGCAAGCACCGCAAGGTGGACGATTACCCCTTTGGCGGCGAGGCGGGCATGGTGATGCAGATTGAGCCCGTGTGGCGTTGCATGGAGGAGCTGAAAAGCCAGCGGGAGTATGATGAAATCATCTTTACCTCGCCCGACGGTGAGCAGCTCGACCAACCCATGGCCAATGCCCTGTCGCTCAAGGAGAACATCATGATCCTGTGCGGCCACTACAAGGGTGTGGACTACCGCATCCGCGAGCACCTGATTACCAAGGAGATCACCATCGGTGACTATGTGCTCACGGGCGGTGAACTGCCGGCCGCGGTCATCGCCGATGCCGTGGTGCGTCTGTTGCCCGGAGCCATCGGCGACGAGCAGAGCGCCTTGAGCGACTCCTTCCAGGACGGACTCATCGAGGCGCCCGTCTATACCCGCCCCGAGGTGTTCAACGGCTGGCACGTCCCCGAAATCCTGCTCAGCGGCCACCAGGCCAAAATCGCCGAGTGGAAGATGCAGCAGTCGCTCGAACGCACCCGCCGCCTGCGTCCCAACCTGCTGAAAGACAACTAAAAACTAACAACTAATAACTAAAATATGTCTCCTTTCAAATTTCAACGTCCCAAGTGGATACCGCGCTGGCTCAACATCCCACTGCTGATTTTCGTCGGCTTTGTGGTAGTGCTGTTGTTCTTCGGCGACAACAATTACATGCGCATCAGCAAGTACCGCTCGCAAATCAATGACCTCAAGAGCCAGATCAAGAACAACGAGGATTCGGCGGCCATGTACGATGCCAAGGTCAACGAGCTGAATACCGACAACGAGACGCTCGAGCGCCTTGTTCGTGAGAAATACGGTATGAAGCGTGTCAATGAGGAAGTTTACATCACCGATATTCCCTGATAGACAATGGCAACACAAGACAATAACCGTAGCAATTTATCCAACATTCTGGTACTCATCGGGTTGCTTATCATGGCAGTGATGGCATTGCTGCCCCTGCTCAATATCAACCGCGAGTGGATGCGATGGGCATTTGCCGTGGGCGCTGTCCTCGTGCTTGTGGCACGCATCCTGGGCATTTACCGCGGCCCGTCGTTGCGCGTCAAGCGCCTGCACCGCATCCTCGTCTCCAGCGGAATCCTGTACTGCGCCAGTGCGCTGATGATGTTCATCTCGAGCGGCACCAACGACTGGATTGCCTTCCTGCTGGCCGGTCTCGTGATGCAGATTTACGCCAGTTGGATGATTGACCGAGAAACCGAGAAAACTGATAAATAATCTTAACCCGATGAATCGTTGTTTGTAATTGCCAAATTTTAAGTAATTTTGCAGGTTAATGAAAGGAAATCTCACCATAGATAACGGAAACACCTCGGTCAAGGTGGCTTTTTTCATCGGCACCCAGGTCGTGGCGACTAACCGTTTTGTACGTCGTGATGTGCGCTTGCTGCAGCGCTTCATCAGCACTTACAAACCCGATACAGCCATTGTGTGCAGCACAGCATCAAGCGCCGCCAGCCAGCGCATCGAGCAACTGGTCGATGAGCGTTGCCGTCACGTGATCCATCTCACCCACGAGACCCCCATGCCCATCAGGCTGGGTTACCGCACGCCCCAGACGCTGGGCCGTGACCGCATTGCCACGGCCGTGGGAGCATGGACGATTGCACAGCGGCTAGACAACGCCTGTGATGTGCTGGTCATCGATGCCGGTACGGCCATCACCTATGATTTGATCACGAGCAACGGCTGCTTTGTGGGCGGCAACATCGCCCCTGGACTGGCGCTGCGCTTCAAGTCATTGCATGAGCACACCGGTCTGTTGCCCCTTGTCCAGGCCGATGGCGATGCCCCGGTGGTGGGCTATGACACCGAGACGGCCATCCGCAGCGGTGTGCTGCTAGGGCTGCTGGGCGAGGTCAAGAGCTACATTGCCGACCTGAAACTCTCTCATCCCAATCTCATGGTGTTTATCACCGGTGGCGACGGCCGCATGCTGCACAACCGCCTGGGGCAAGAGGATTTCATTTTCAACGAACACCTTGCGGCTGAAGGTCTCAACCGCATCCAACTCTATAACCAAGCTAATGAAAATAAGTAAAAAGATATCGTTATTGTTCATCGCCATGGCCGTGGGTTGTGGCGCTGCAATGGCCCAGATCGTGACCACCCCCTATTCCAAGATGGGCTACGGCATGCTCAGCGACAACGTGTCGAGCATCCAGCGCTCGATGGGTGGCGTGGGTTATGCGATGAAGGGCGGCCGCATCGTCAATGTGATGAATCCCGCCTCCTATGCCGACGTGGACTCATTGACCTTCCTGTGGGATGTGGGTATTGACCTCACCAACCTGTGGAGTAAAGAAAACGGCAAGGAGGGTTACAACTTTGGCGGCGGATTAGACTACTTGACGGGTCATTTCAAGGTGGCCAAGGGCCTGGGCGCATCGTTCGGCCTGTTGCCTTATTCGTCGGTGGGCTATGCCTATGGTGGCACCATCGAGGGCGGCAGCGAGTCACGCAGTGGCAGCGGCGGTTTGAACCAGCTGTATTTGGGCGTCGGCTATCAGCCGTTTAAGAATTTCAATGTGGGCGTGAACTTCGCTTACCTGTTTGGCACCACATCCAACTTGACGCTCATCACCTCCAATTCCAACAGCTACTTCTCGCGCAACATGAGGGTTCGCGACTGGAACGCCCAAGTGGGTATCCAGTACAGTTTGCCATTGGTTAACGGACGTGACCTGATTACCCTGGGTGCGACTTTCCAGCCCAAAAAATCTTTCCACGGCGACACCTGGGGCACCAGCTATGACAGCCAGGACACCAAGGTGGACACCATCGGCTTCACGTCGATGAAAGGCAAGTATGAGCAGCCGGCGTCTATCGGCGTGGGTTTGAGCTACAACATCAATCGCAAGCTCACCTTCGAGGCCGACTACACTTATCAGAAGTGGAGTAAGGCCAAGTACCAGCCCATCGATGGATTTGAGCCCCAGAACATGAAGTTTGACGACCGCTGGAAGGTGGCTGCAGGCTTGCAGTTCACTCCCAACAAGCGTGGCAGTTATTTCGGTGCCATGGCCTTCCGTGCAGGTGTGTTCTATAACCACGACTATCTGAACTACAACGGTAATAATGTGCGTGACTACGGTGCCAGCATCGGTGTGGGCCTTCCCGCCCCCAATGGCAAGACCACGGTGAACCTGGGTGTGGAGTGGCGCCATCGCGAGACCAGCCCCACGCAACTCATTACCGAGAATTACCTGAATATCACGTTAGGCGTGAACTTCAATGAGTTGTGGTTCTGGAAGAGCCGCATCCGCTAACCGGTGAGACAACTGCTCAACATAGCATTTGCCTTGACGATGGTGATGGCCGTGATCTCCTGTAAGGAGAGCTCGACCACCATCGAGGATCACGCTACCGACCCCGAAGTGGTGCCCACAATGACCACGACCGACGTCCAGACGATTATCAGCGACTCGGGCCACACGCGTTACCGCATTGTCGCCAAGTTGTGGAACATGTATGAAGAGGCCCAAGTGCCGCATTGGACATTCCCCAAGGGGGTGACCTGTGAGGAACTGGACGGCAACTTCAAGACGATGTCCACCATCAAGTGCGACTCGGCCTATTTCGATAAGGATAAATCCCTGTGGACCCTCACCGGCAACGTGCGCATGACCACTGCTACGGGCGACGTCGTGCTGACCGACGAGCTGATGTGGGACCAGCATGCCCACCGGCTCTACAGTGACGCCTTCATCCACATCGAGAAACAGGGCCGCATCATTGAGGGTTATGGTTATGAATCCAACGAGCAGCTCACAACCTATGAGCTGAGGCAAGTCGAGGCCATTTTCCCCATCGACGAGCGGCGCATGCCACACCCCGGAAGCGGCAATCGCGCACCGATGACCATGCAATAGAGTTAACAATAGCTTGATCAATATAGTATTTTGGATCCGATATATACAACACCATTGATTATAGCGCTCATCGCGCTGCTGTGCTCGGCATTCTTCTCGGGCCTGGAGATTGCGTTTGTCTCTTCCAACAAGGTGCGTGCCGAGATTGAGATGGCCCGCGGTGGCATCATCAACCGCATCCTCAACATCTACTACAGCAACCGCGAGATGTTCATCTCCACGCTGCTCATCGGCAACAATATCGCCAATATCGTCTATTCGATGGCCATGGCCAAGCTGCTGACCATCCCCTTGCAGCAGTGGATACACAACGAGGCACTGCTCCTGCTGGTACAGACGCTCATTGCCACGTTGATTATCCTCATCTTTGGTGAGTTTGTCCCCAAGTCAATCTTCCGCATCAATCCCAACGCATCGCTGCGCACGGCGTCGATACCGCTTTTCATGGTTTACTGTGTGCTGTATCCCATCTCGCGTTTCACCGAGTGGATGTCGGCCATGCTGATGAAGCTGTTCGGCATCAAGATCGACACTACCAGGATGCGCCTGCTCACCGTCGATGAGCTTGATGCCTACCTGCAGGAGAACATCGACAAGCGCGAGGACGAGAACAAGACTGTGGAGCGCGAGGTCAAGATATTTGAGAATGCCCTGGACTTCAGCGACACGCGCCTGCGCGACTGCATGGTGCCCCGCAACGAGATTGTCGCAGTCGATGTAGAGGACACCACCCGCGACGACCTGGTGAAGCTGTTCACACGCTCGGGCTTGTCCAAGATTGTCGTGTATAAGGGCAGTATCGATGATGTGATCGGTTTCATCCAGGTAAGTGAGCTGTTCATCACCACGGTGGACTGGAAGACGAGGCTCAAACCCGTCGTGTTCGCCCCCGAGGCCCTGCTGGCCCGCAAGATGATGCAGCAGCTCATGGACGAGAAGCGCTCGATGGCTATCGTCATCGATGAGTTTGGTGGCACGAGCGGCATGGTCACCCTCGAGGACCTGGTAGAGGAAATCTTCGGCGAAATCGAGGACGAGCATGACCGCAACCGCCTTGTCGCCAAGCAGTTGGACGAGAAGACCTACGAGTTCTCGGGCCGCATGGAAATTGAGGAAATCAACGAGCGTTTCCACCTCGACCTGCCCGAGAGCGACGACTACCAGACGCTGGCAGGCCTTCTGCTGGCCGAGGAAGAGGCTATCCCCAACGTGGGCGACGTCATTGACCTGGAGCCTTACCGTTTCACCATCGAGCGCAAGACGGCTGCCCGCATCGAACTCATCCGCATGGAGATACTGGGCCAGGATGATAAGAAATAGGCCATAGCTGGCTCCAAAAAGACAAAAAATAACCCTTTGGGTGAAAAAAATGACGAAATATTTGCAAGATTGGAAACTTTTGCACTATCTTTGCACCGCATTTCGCAAAAATGCTAACTGGTGTGTTAGTTCAGTTGGTTAGAATACCTGCCTGTCACGCAGGGGGTCGCGTGTTCGAGTCACGTACACACCGCACGGGAGATGTCCGCAAGGATGTCTCCTGTTGTTTTATACCCCAAGAGCCTTGACCAGACAGAATAAACAATTGGTGTCCCATAAAATGCGTGCTTTTGTTCTTTTTGTTGATGATCTGTTATAGAAACTCAGGTAACGGGAGTCTCGGTCCCTCAACAACGGGTTTTGTTAAATATTTTCGGTTTCAAACGGCTTTTATTTGACGCCAATAAAAAAATGTGGTATAATGCTTTCATTTGTCACTGAAATGGACTACATTTGCCGAAACATTTAACTGAAGTCAGTAACTTATAGACTAAGTATTTAACAATCAAACATTTATTCATCATTTAACCATTATTCAACAATGAAAAAAGCTTTATTACTAACCTTAGCCGCCTTATTGCTTCCATTTGCAATGGGCGCTCAATTGCTTGGCTCCCAAGAGTTGAAATTTCATCATGCTCCCTATGCCCTCAAGACCTTTAACCATCGCATGATGGCTCCTGCACGTGTCGATTTGGGCGAGAACCAGATGATTATGGGCCATTATGACACCGATGATTTGGCCTCCAGTGACGGGGGACTTGGTATTACCGGATTGCCCGGGGTGATTTCTATCGGCACCATTATCACGCCCAGCGAGCTCGCCATGTTCCAGGGCGGAAAGATTGTTAAGTACCGTGTGGGCTTGGCACAGGCAACCGCTATCTCGCGCGTATTTCTTGCTCCTGTTACCGCTACGGGTAGCATAGGCCCCATGACCGAGTGGACTTGCAGCTCAAACATGGCAGGCTGGAACGAGATTGAACTCCCTACGCCTTTCGACATCAATCTGGGCGAGGGCATCTCGCTGTTGATCGGATTTGACTATCAGCAGACCAGCAGCAACTATCCCATCTCGGCGGTAGAGGTGGGTGACATCTATCCCTCATATATCTTATATAATGGTTCATGGCAAGATGTGGGTCTGTCCTCCTACGGTAACTTGAGCCTCCAGTGTGTGGTTGAGAATGAATCCTTCCCCGATTACATGGTTACGGTCAGCAATGTCCGCACCAAGAATTACGTTAAGACGGGTGATGACATCAACTTCTCGTTCCTCTCCCGCAATAGGGGTGTTGCCCCTGTGCCTGAAGGCGCTTGCACCTACGATGTGCTCATCGACGGCGAGGTTGTTGAGACCATTACCAACCCCAGTGCCCTGAGCAGCAGCGATGTGGCAATCACGGGTGCCATTTCTTCGGCTGGCTTGGAACCTGGCAAGCACACCATCACCGTTACCGTCAACGCTATCAACGGTGAGCCTGTCGATGTGCCCATGTCTTCCAGCTACACCTTCACCATTTATGTGAACGGTTTCCCCCACCAGATGCACCTTATCGAGCAGTTCACCTCGACCTATTGCACCTACTGCCCGTTAGGCACCTCCATGCTCACGATTCTCACGGGCCTGCGTGATGACCTCGTCTGGGTAGGTATCCACGGCAACATGAGTGGCACCGATCCCATGAGAACCTTGCAATGTGACACCATTATGTCTTATCAGGGTAGTGATTCCTATCCTTCGGGTTCGTTTGATCGTGCTACAGGATTGGCTTCGGACGATGCGATTATTATCGGTCTGGGATACGATGAGGCCTATCACCAGTTGATAGCCGAGGAAATCAGCAGCTTCTTTGACGAGTTGGACGAGGCTCCCGCCTTCTCTACCGTCAACATCAACAGTACCATCGATCCCGATACCCGCAAGGCTGTGATCACCATCGATGGCGAACTGACACCAGACTTTGACCAGATGTTGGGTGCCGACAGCAAACTCACCGTTTACATTACCGAGGATGGTGTTTCGGCCCGTCAGCTCAACAATGGTCGCTGGATTAACGGCTATATCCACAACGGCGTCATGCGCAGGGCTCTCAACTCGGCCTTGGGCAACGACCTGAACCGTGACGGCAACACCTATAAGAACGAGTACACCTATACCATTCCTAGCGCTTGGAACATCGATAACCTCAATGTGGTGGCCTTCATCAGCCGTCCCTTGAAGAATGGTGCAAGCGGTGTGTACACCGACCTGTACGTTGACCAGGCCAACAAGCGCAAACTGGGTGAGTTTGACGAGGTTACCGTGCTGCGTGGCGATGCCAACGGCGACGAACTCGTTTCCATCGAGGATGTAGCCGGATTGATTGATGCCCTGATCCAAGGCACCGATCCCGTTAACCCCGAGGGTGCCGATTGCAACATGGACGGCATGATTACAATCGAGGACGTGGCCATGCTCATCGACTACCTGTTGAGTGGCGTTTGGCCCGAGTAATGGGTTGATTCATTAGCATTATTAAAAGGCAGGATTTCCATGTGCGGAAATCCTGCCTTTTATAATTTTCGCCGTTAATCGCGAAAAATAATAGTTTATTGGTGCTTTTTCTGAAAAAATGACTATTTTTGCCTGTCGTTTGAGACGAATCCACAAAATCGAACATTGACTACTTAATTCATATTATTTAATTTATCATGTCATCGTTATGAAGAAATTGTTATCACTTTTAATGGCAGCCATGATGCTGCCGCTGGCATCGGGTGCTGTGGACCTTGCTCCCAACCAGATGCTCATGGGTCACTATGTGTCCGATGCTTTGGCTACGTCGGGCTGGGGTTATCCCAACCTCATGGGAGTTGCCACTGTAGCCACCGACTTCACTACCGACCAACTCGCGCTATACCAGGATGGTGATATTGTCGCTTTCAGGATTGGTCTGTTTGAGGCAACGAAGATCAGTCGCATGTTTGTTATCCCTGTCGATCCCAATGGCAACGTGTTGTGGAGTGACATCACCGAATGGCCTTGCGACATTGAGGCCAATGCCGGCTGGAACATGATTGAATTGGAGACACCCTACAGGATTGAGGCCCCCGATGGCTATAGGCTGAGAATCGGCTTTGACTATGAGCAGCCTACCAAATCGTCCAAGACACTGTCGGTCGTTAAAGAGGGCGTGACCTGCCCCACCTACCACTATCTGGATGGCACCTGGAAGGCTTTGATTTTTAGCTCCAAGGGCAACCTGAGCATGCAGTTGGTTGTTCAGAACGACCACTTCCCCAAGTATCCCATCTGGGTGCGCAACATCACCCTCAATGAGTTCACGCAGACGGGTAATGACATTAACTACTCTTTCGAGACCTGCAACCTGGGTTCGATTGAGGTGGGAACTGGCAATTGCACCTATGAGGTCTCTGTTGATGGACAGCTCATCGAGACCCTGACCAACCCTGTTGACTTGTCCAACAATTACATCACGATGAATGGTGTGATTCCCACTGCCGGCATGAGCCCGGGCAAGCACACGTTGACCATTAGCCCTGTCATGGCCAATGGAGAAGCCATCGAGAATCCCAGGGTGTTCACTGCCGAGTTCAAGACCTATGACCAAGGTTTCGAGCGCCAGATGCACCTGGTGGAGCAGTTCACCTCGACTGGCTGCACCTGGTGCCCTGTAGGCTCGGCCAATCTGCAGAACCTGGTTACGATGCGTAACGACGTCGCTTGGGTAGGTGTGCATGTGTTGTTTGGCAGCCCCGTAGATCCGTTTGCCACGACACAGAATGACTCGATTAGTGCTTACCAAGGCATTGACGGTTATCCCGAAGGCACATTCGACAGGAGTATGGGCATCGGCAATGCCGGAGAGTTGTTCACTGTCCTGTCAGGAACTGAAGCGTCAACGATGAGCGCCTTCTTTGACTACCTTGATGCGAAAGAACCCTCTTGGGCCTCGGTAAATGTGAACAGCCGCTTTGATGCCGAGACACGCGATGCTGTCATCACCATTGACGGCAAGTTGGCGTCCCACTATGAGGATTTCATGGGTAGTGACAGCAGGCTCACTGTATATATTACCGAGGACAACTTGGTGGCACCTCAGATCAACCAGGGTAATATAGAGTACGACTATGTCCACAACGGCGTCCTGCGCACGGCGCTCGTTTCGGTCAAGGGTGTTGCCCTCAACAAGGATGGTGATACTTATAAGAACGAGTTCACCTACACCATCCCCGAGAACTGGAATGCCGACAAATTGAACGTTGTGGCCTTCATCAGCCGTCCCCTGCGTCCCAACTCGATAAGGGACCTCTATGTCACCAACGCCAATAAGCGCAAACTGGGTGAGTTTGACGAGCCCGCATTTGTGATCGGTGATGTTGACGGTGATGGCGAGGTTACCATTGCCGATGTGGCCCGTCTTGTCGATTACCTGCTCACCGATGGTTCGACGAGCGGTAACCCTGAGGCTGCCGACTGCGACAGTGATGGCATTGTCACCATCTCGGATGTCGCCCTCCTCATCGACTACCTGTTGAAAGGAACCTGGTAAGTTCAAGGAGTGACCAACTAAAAGACAGCGGGACCAAACATCTCTTGATGAATTGGTCCCGCTGCTGTTGCAACATAGTGTGTGTTATCGTTTTGTCGGGGTACCTGGATTCGAACCAGGGACCTCCTGCTCCCAAAGCAGGCGCGCTAACCGGACTGCGCTACACCCCGATGCTCTCGTTTTGAGCGGTGCAAAGGTACATCATTTTTTAGATATGACAAGTCAAAACCGATGATTTTCATATTTTTTTGGCATGACGCACCGCATTTGTGGCAAGAATGTAGTAACTTTGTATGTTTAAAACGACAATAACGATAAAACAACCAATTCAATACTACATCAAATGTACAGAACCAAGACTAATGGCGAACTTCGCTTGGCCAATGTGGGCGAAGTCGTGACGCTGGCAGGATGGGTGCAGCGCACCCGCAAGATGGGTGGTATGACCTTTGTGGACCTGCGTGACCGCTATGGCATCACCCAAATCGTGTTTAACAATGAGGTTAACGCCGAGCTCTGTGAGCAGGCCAACCACCTGGGTCGTGAATTCGTTATCCAGGTCAAGGGTACCGTGGCCGAGCGTTCCAGCAAGAACGCCAACATGCCCACGGGCGATATCGAGATTATTGCCAGTGAGTTGAATATCCTGAGCGAGAGCATCACCCCGCCGTTCACCATCGAGGACAACACCGATGGTGGCGACGACCTGAGGATGAAATACCGCTATCTGGACTTGCGCCGTAATGTCGTGCGCAAGAATCTGGAATTGCGCCATGATATGGCCATCCTTATCCGCAACTATCTGGATGATAAGGGCTTCCTGGAGGTTGAGACGCCTATCCTTATCGGCTCCACCCCCGAGGGCGCACGCGACTTTATCGTGCCCTCGCGCATGAACCCCGGTCAATTCTATGCCCTGCCGCAGAGCCCGCAGACGCTCAAGCAGCTGCTGATGGTGGCCGGCTTTGACCGTTATTTCCAGATTGCCAAGTGTTTCCGCGACGAGGACCTGCGTGCCGACCGTCAGCCCGAGTTCACCCAGATCGACTGCGAGATGAGCTTCGTGGACCAGGAGGATGTGCTCGAGGTGTTTGAGGGACTGGCCCGTCACCTGTTCAAGAAGGTGCGCAACGTGGACCTGCCCGAGAAGCTGGAGCAGATGACCTGGCACGACGCGATGCGTCTGTATGGCAGCGATAAGCCTGACCGCCGTTTCGGCATGACCTTTGTCGAGGTCGACGATGTGCTCAAGGGCACCGGCACCTTCCCCGTGTTCAACGAGGCCAACTACATCGGCGCCATCTGCGCTCCCGGCTGTGCCGACTACACCCGCAAGCAGCTCGATGGTCTGGTAGACTTCGTAAAGCGTCCGCAGGTGGGTGCCAAGGGCTTGGTATATGTCAAGTTCAATGCCGACGGCACCGTCAAGAGCAGCATCGACAAGTTCTATGAGCCCGCCGTTTGGCAGCAGCTCAAGGAGAAGATGGGTGCCAACGATGGCGACCTCGTGCTCATCATGAGCGGCGACAACGCCAATAAGACGCGCGTGCAGCTGTGCACCCTGCGCTTGGAGATGGGCGAGCGTCTGGGCCTCAGGGACAAGAACAAGTTCGAGTGCCTGTGGATTGTGGACTTCCCGCTGTTTGAGTGGAGCGACGAGGAGCAGCGCCTGATGGCGACGCACCATCCCTTCACCATGCCCAACCCCGACGATATCCCCCTGCTCGACGAGCATCCCGAGAAGGTGCGCGCCGTGGCCTATGACTTTGTGTGCAACGGCATCGAGGTGGGTGGCGGTAGCCTGCGTATCCACGACGGCAAGCTGCAGGCCAAGATGTTCGACATCCTGGGCTTCACTCCCGAGCGCGCTATGGCTCAGTTCGGCTTCCTGATCAACGCCTTCAAGTACGGTGCACCTCCCCACGCCGGTCTGGCCTTCGGTTTCGACCGCTTCGTGTCCATCATGGCCGGTCTGGACAGCATCCGTGACTGCATCGCCTATCCCAAGAACAACAGTGGCCGTGACGTCATGCTCGACGCTCCCAGCCCCGTGGACCAGAGCCAGCTCGACGAACTCTACATCAACGTGGACCGCGAGCGCCTCAAAGCCGAGAACAAAATTTAATAGTAAAGTTTTAAGTTGTTAGTTTTTAGTGCGATTACTGCCGCCTTAAAAAGTGAGCCAAAGGTAATATCGCTAAAAACTAACAACTAAAAACTAAGGACTTAAAACTAACAACCCCAACCATGCAAATCAAGGAAATCACCGACGCCATCGAGCAATACGCTCCCTTGCGCTTGCAGGAGGAGTGGGACAATGCGGGCATCCAGGTGGGCGACCCCGAGGCCCAGGTCACGGGCATTCTGCTCTGCACCGATGCTACCGAGGCCGTTGTGGCCGAGGCCATTGAGCGCGGCTACAACCTGGTCATCTCGCATCATCCGCTCATCTTTCGCGGTCTCAAGAAGATCATGGGCCGCACACCCGTTGAGCGCGCCGTGGCCATGGCCATCAAGCACGACATCACCATCTACAGCGCCCACACCAACATGGACAGCGCCTGGCAGGGCGTATCGTTCCACATGGCTGGGAAAATAGGGATGACCAACGTGGAGTTCCTCGACGTCAACGCTGTGGAGCCTTATGGCACCCAGGGCAGCACCACTGCGGGTTGCGGCGTCGTCGGCGACATTGAGCCGGCACCGGCCAGCGAGGTGCTCAAGCGCGTCAAGCAGGCCTTTGAGGTGGGCGCAGTGCGCTACAGTGGCGACGGCAACCGCATGGTGAGCCGTGTGGCCCTGTGTGGCGGCGCCGGCGGCTTCCTGCTCGACAAGGCCGTTGCAGCAGGCGCCCAGCTCTATGTCACGGCCGATATGCGTTACCACGATTTCCTGGACAATAGCCAGCGCATTGTCGTGGCCGATATCGGGCACTATGAGAGCGAGCATTACACAAAAGAGATTTTTTTAGAGATTATTCAGAAAAAAAGTCCTACCTTTGCAGTCGCTTTCGCAAAAAATGAAACTAATCAAGTGAATTATTTATAAATCAAAAGGTTATGGCAACACAGAAGAAAGAACTCACCGTTGAAGAGAAACTCAAGGCTCTCTATGACTTGCAGCAGAAACTCTCCGAAATCGACGCCATCAAGACCCTGAGGGGTGAACTCCCCCAGGAGGTTCAGGACCTGGAAGACGAAATCGCCGGTCTGCACACGCGCGTGTCGAAGTTTGAGGACGAGGTGGCCATGCAGCAGGACGAGCTGGCCCGCAACCGCGACATCAAGGCCAAGGCCGAGGAACTGATCGACAAGTACACCAACGATCAGGACAACGTGCGCAACAACCGTGAGTATGACTACCTGACCAAGGAGATCGAATACCAGACCCTTAACATCGAACTCGCCGAGAAGAAGATGAACGAGGCCGCACGTCGCGCCGAGGCCCTCAAGGCCGAAATAGACAAGGCCAGGGAGCAGTGCACCGACCGTGAGCACGCCCTCGAGGAGAAGAAGAGCGAGTTGAACGAGATCGTTTCCGAGAACAAGCAGAAGGAGGAGACCTTGCGTGAAAAGGCCAAGAAGCAGGAAAACAAGATCGAAGAGCGCCTGCTCACCGCTTTCAAGCGCATTCGCAAGAACACCCGCAACGGTCTGGGTATCGTGGTCGTTCAGCGCAACGCCTGTGGTGGCTGCTTCAACCGCATTCCCGCCCAGCGTCAGATGGAGATCAAGATGCACAAGAAGGTCATCGTCTGCGAGTATTGCGGACGCATCCTCATCGATCCCGAGCTGGTAGGCATCGCCCCCGACGAGGCAAAGAACAAATAACATTCGGGCCCCAAGGCCTGAAACCGGCGTACAAGACTCAGAAGCCCACGGGCTTTAGTATCGGGACACCGTCCGCCGTAAGAAACCGCAATGGCAGCGCGCCCCGTGTGGCACGCTGCCATTGTCTGGTTTTATCGTTGATGTAGGGTGGGGTGATTACCAGCTGCCGCCGCCACCGCCACCGCCGAACGAGCCGCCGCCGAAGCCTCCCCAGCCACCGCCGCCACTCCAGCCGCCACCGCCGCCGCTCCATGACGAGCCGCCGCGGCCCCAATCGTGGCCAGTGGTGAAGATGATGGGTCCGCCCCAAGTGCCGGTGTCACCGTTGTTGCGGTGGCCACCGCCATTATTGTTCTGGTTGCTCTTGTGGGCCAGGAACATGAAGAAGGCGAAGATGAAGATGAACAGGATGAGGGCCAACAAGGCGTCATCGCCGTCCTGCTGGGCATAGTCCTCCTCGTTAAATTCGCCCGTGGCCAGGTCGCGCACGACCTTGGCACCGGCCCACACGCCGCCCAGGTAGTCATTGTCCTTGAAGTAAGGAATCATCTCCTGGTTGACGATGCGCGTGCTGGTGGCATCGGTGATGGCGCCTTCCAAACCATATCCCGGAGCGATAAAGGCTTCGCCCTTGCTGTCCTCGGTCTTGGGCTTGATGAGGATGACAACACCGTTGTTGTTTCCCTTCTTGCCCACGCCCCATTTTTCGCCGATGCTATATGCCATCCACGCTTTGTCATAGCCGCCAAAGTCGTTCATGGTGACCACGCATATCTGGTTGCTGGTCTCCATGGCGATGCGCTCCAGCGAGTCTTCCAGCCACTGGCAATCGCCCAAAATGCTGGCAAAGTCGTTGACCAGCCGTGGCGGGTTGGGGCGCTCGGGCACCTGCGCCATGGCTGCCAGCGCGGTAACGCACAGCAATAGCGCTACTGTCATGAGCCGTCGGGCCTTATTCCATATTGCCATAGTCTTCGTCATGGGCATCTTCTGTTTCATCGGCATCGTCAAGGTCGTCATAGGTGACCTCGTTGCTCAATTCGTTCTCGTCGTAGCGTTCGCCGGGGAAGTATTGTGACAGGCGCTCACCCATGCGGGCGATGATGGCGCACAGGCCGTCAACGGGCCTGCCAGCCTTCAGGTAACGCGTCAGCTCTTCCACTTCGCCGTCCCAGAACCCCTGGGGCACTGCATTGTTGATTCCCGTGTCGCCCAGGATGGCCAGCTTGCGGTCGTCGTAGGCGATGAAAATCAATACCGCGTTGCGGCGTTTGGTGGTGTACAGGTGCAGCCTGTTAAAGGTCTTGACGGCACGCTTCATCACATTGCCACGACACCGTGGCGTCACATGGACACAGATTTCTCCGGTCGTGTGACGCTCGGCATCGGTAATGGCATCGGCTATGCGCCGTTGGCCCTCACTGGGGATGAAATCGGCCAGTGCCATCGGTTACTTGCCCTCGCTGGTTCCAAAGTCCACCTTGGGAGCCTTGTCGGCACCCTCTTGTGCCTGGAAGTAAGGCTTGTCGCCAAAGCCGAAGATACCGGCGATGATGTTGGTGGGGAAGGTGCGACGCTTGGTGTTGTAGTTGCGGGCTACCTCGTTGAACTTGTTGCGCTCAACGGCAATGCGGTTCTCGGTGCCTTCGAGCTGGTTCTGGAGTTCCAGGAAGTTCTGGTTGGCCTTCAGGTCGGGATAGTTCTCGGCCACGGCGATGAGTCGGCTCAGTGCGTTGGTCACATCGCCCTGGGCAGCCTGGTACTTCTGCAGGTCCTCAGGAGTCATGTTGGTGGGGTCGATGGTCACCTTGGTGGCGTTGGCACGGGCCTCGATCACGCCTTCCAGGGTCTCCTGCTCGTGCTTGGCATAACCCTTAACGGTCTCAACCAGGTTGGGGATCAGGTCAGCGCGACGCTGGTACACGTTCTCCACTTGAGCCCATGCGGTCTCAACACTCTCCTGGTCGGCAACGAGTCCGTTATAGCTGCTCTTTACCCATCCAAATAACGCGAGGGCAATCACGCCCAGGACAATCAGTCCAATACATCCTTTTTTCATTGTTCTACTAAATATTTTAAGGTGAATAGATGTTATACAAAACGCAAATTTACGAATTACTTGCTGAACATCTGCAACATTTGTGCCATTTTTTGAAAAAACAGGTGAAAACTTTTTTGTCGAGGCGAAGTGTCTTTTTGTCTATAATATTTGTTGATGCACGAATAGTTGATTATCTTTGCGATACATAAACATAAACTAATGTTGTCATGTCAAGCGAATTAGATAGATCCAAACCCAAATACCGGTACCTGATTCTTCATCTGTTGTGCTGGTCGGTACTCATCATCGTTCCCTTGTTCTTTCACAACACTGCTGAGGATTGGCTGGTGGTGAGAAACCGCTATTTGAGGTGGCTCGGGTCGCCGTTGTCCTATATACTGGTGTTTTACCTGAACTATCTGTGGTTGGTGCCGCGCTTCCTGCTCAAGAAGAGTGACTGGAAGCTGTTTGTCCTTGCCAACCTGTTGGTTATCACGGCAGGGCTGTTTCTCATGGATGTTTGGCACTGGTTCTCGATACAGATTTGGCCCGAGATAAACAGCAATGGCCCCAAAAGGCCGTTTATCAAGTTCCCGCGTTACTTCTGGGCCGTGATGACGCTTATCCTGATTATTGCGCTTGCGGTGGCAGTGCGCATGATACAGCGGTGGCAGCACATCGAGGAGGCCCGCAAGGAGGCCGAGGCTGCCCGTGCCGAGGCCGAGTTGAGCAACCTGCGCAACCAGTTGAATCCCCATTTCCTGTTGAACACGTTGAACAACATCTATGCCCTCATCGCCTTCGACCAGGAGAAGGCGCAGACCGCTGTGGGCGAGTTGAGCAAGCTGCTGCGACACGTGCTCTACGAGAACCAGCAGGACTTTGTCCCCCTGTGCAAGGAGGCCGACTTCATGCGCAACTATATCGAACTGATGAAGATTCGCGTGACCGACAACGTGAAAATCAATACCAACATCAACATTCAGCCCAACGACTCGACGCCGGTGGCTCCGCTCATCTTCATCTCGCTCATCGAGAATGCCTTCAAGCACGGCATCTCGCCGCAGGGCAAGGGCGAAATCTCCATCGACCTCAATCAGGTGGATGGCGACATCACCTGCGAGATTCACAACACCTGCTACCCCAAGCGCGAGAACGACAAGAGCGGCTCGGGCATCGGCCTTGACCAGGTGAGCCGTCGCCTGGAACTCATGTACCCCGACCGTTATACCTGGGAGAAGGGTAAGACCCCCGATGGGCAGCAGTATTATTCTAAAATCATTATCAAGAAGTAGGAATCATGATCATCAAGTGTGCAATCGTTGACGACGAGCCGTTGGCAGTGAACCTGCTGGCGAGCTATGTGGAAAAAATACCGTTCCTGGAACTGTGTGGCAAGTACAATAATGCTACCGACGCCCTGCATGGCATCGGCGAGCAGCCGGTAGACCTGCTCTTCCTCGATATCCAGATGCCTGAGCTCAACGGCTTGGAACTGAGCAAGATGGTTTCGGAGAACACGCGCATCGTGTTCACCACCGCCTTCGACCAGTATGCCGTGGACGGTTTCCGTGCCAACGCGCTCGACTATCTGCTCAAGCCCATCAGCTATGCCGACTTCATGGAAGCCTGCAACAAGGCCCTGCAGTGGTTCCAGCTGGTGCAGCAGAGCGAGCAGCAGCCTGCCGCCGCATCCAGCGCCGAGGAGCCGCGCAGCATCTTCGTCAAGAGCGAGTACAAGCTGCTGCAGATCAACCTCGACGACATCCGCTACATCGAGGGCCTGAAGGACTATGTGAAGATTTACACCGAGCAGTCGCCGCATCCCATCCTGTCGCTCATGAACATGAAGGCCATCGAGCAGATGCTGCCCGCCTCGCGCTTCATCAGGGTGCACCGCTCCTTCATCGTCCAGAAGAGCAAAATCCGCGAGATCGAGCGCAACCGCATCGTCTTTGGCGACGTCTATATCCCCATCGGCGATAGCTACAAGCAAGCCTTCCAGGACTTCATCAACAACAAGTAGAGAGTGAACTTGCTTGACGAGTGATATAGTGGACGGGTTGGACTTAATGTCGCAGCCCGTTCTTTTTTTTCGATTACAATTTACGATAATTCATGGTCATTTCTGGTCATTCGTGTTTTTATTTAACATGAATGGCCACGAATACCCACGAATGGTCATGAATATTTTTATTTAACAGGAATGTTCATGAATGTTTTATAAGTCTATCGGGAGAAGGGTGAGGATGAAAAAATGTTTCCAAAGATTTGCGTAATCAAAAAAATATTACGTAATTTGCATTATTAAAATTTAATAATGGATTTTCGATAATATATATGGCAAATAAAAAGTCATTAAAACCAAAGAATCCTTTTGTGTCCCAGGGGTATATCAGTCCTGAGTACTTCTGCGACCGCGAGCGGGAGACGGAATTGATGCTCAGTCATTTCGCTAATGGACGCAATATTACTTTGGTTTCACCACGCAGAATCGGGAAAACAGGCCTTATTAAGAACCTGTTTTATCATATAGAAGGGCAGGACAAGAATGCCATTTGCCTGTATTTGGACATCTATGCGACCAAAAACCTGCAGGATTTTACCGAGATGTTCGGCTCGGTAGTGTTCAATGGCTTTGCCCGCAAGGAGAAGTCGTTCATGCAGAAGGCGGCGACCCTGCTGGGCAGCCTGCGACCGGTCTTCAGCACCGACCCCTATACGGGTATGCCCAAGATGATGATAACCGTCGATCCTTCGCGCTCCCAACTGACCATCCAGCAGATTTTTGACCTGTTGTCCCAAAGCCGGCGCGAAATTTATATCGCCATCGACGAGTTCCAGCAGATCGCTAACTATCCCGAGAGCGGCACCGAAGCCATGCTGCGGTCGCACATCCAGTTTGCCACCAACGTGCATTTCATCTTTGCCGGCAGCAAGTACCGCCTCATGGCCGAGATGTTCGGGTCACCGCAGCGCCCCTTCTTCCAGAGCACCGAGATGATGGACCTCCAACCACTGGACAAGGATGTGTACTATGCGTTTGCCAACCGCTTCTTTGAGAAAAAACGGGGCAGCCTGGACCGCGACACCTTCATGGAACTGTATGACCGCTTCGAGGGACACACCTGGTATATCCAGAGCGTGTTGAACCGGCTGTATGACAGTTGCCTGCATGTGCGTGGCATTAAGGAGGTAAACCGCGAGACGGTGAACCTGGTGGAGTCGCGCTCGCCGCAATACGAGAGCCTGGCGCAGTTCCTGTCTTCCAACCAGTTCAATCTGCTCAAGGCCATCGCCATCGAGGGCATCGTCAAGGAACCTACCGGCGCGCGCTTCATCCGCGAGCACAACATGGCCAGCGCGAGCATCGTGCAGTCGGCCCTGCGCGCCCTGGTCGAGAAGGAGATTGTCTATCGCACGCCGCGTGGCTACATCGTCTATGACCGCTTCATGAGCATCTGGCTGGCGCGCACCTTTGGATAACCTGCTGCTGGCATGGTTTTTGTAATTGAGCCATAAAAAAGCAGATTCCAACTAATAACTAAGGACTAGAAACTAGAAACTAGAAACTAAATACTAACAACTAGAAACTAAAATGGAATTTCATCTGATTAGAAACGGAAAACAGGAAGGTCCGTTTACCGTCGAAGAATTGTCGCAGCAGGGGATTAACCCCGAGAGCGAAGTGTGGGCGCCCGGCATGGCCGACTGGATGCAGGCCGGCGACGTGCCCGAGCTGACCGCCGTGCTGCAGCGTGCCGAGTTTGAGGCCTCGCAGCAGGCCGCCCGTGCCGCCGAGAGCCAGGCGACTATGGGCCAGCCCTATGACCCCGTGGTGCCTCCCACCCAGGCGCCGCCTCAAGTGCCTCCCCGCATGCCCGTGCAGGACGAGGTGAAGAAGAAAAGCGGCTGCACGCCGTGGCTCATCGCCGCCCTGGTGCTGGCCATCCTGTTTGCCACGATGGTGTTCACCTGCCCCGACCGTCAAGACCATGAGACCGCCATCCAGGAGGTCACCAAGGCTTGGGTGGGCGACAAGGTGGACGAGAACCTGGGTAGCATCACCGGCGTTGGTGGCGTGTTTGGTGACCTCATCAACAAGGCCCTCAAGCAGTTGACGGGTTTTGGCACCGACCAGGTGATCTCCAACTACCTCGACGTCAAGAACTACGTCGTGTGCTCGGTGGGCCGCATGAGCATCGGCGACAACGAGGAGAAGATGGTGTCGCTGGGTGTCTTTGGCCATGTGTTCACCTTCGGTAAGGAGGATATCGAGAAGGCCTGGACCCGTGCGATGGACGACTACGAGGCCAACCATCACATCACGCCGGCTCCCGCACCGGCACCCCAAGCCGATGAGGACACCGATGCCGAGGCGCAGGACGAAGAGGCAGCTACCGACCCGCGTATGCTCCCCGACAGCGTCATGGGCATCGAGATTCCCGAGGGCATGGATTCCATGGTCAACCAGATGGCCAACGAGGCCATCCGCATGGCCAAGGAATGGGCCAAGCAGCAAATCGACAAACTGGGCAATTAAGAACCGGTCGTCACAACAAAACAATCAAGGGCTTGCAGAATGTTGCAGGCCCTTGATTGTTTTAACTCGGTCGGGTTGAGAATGATGGTCGGAAGATAGCCTTAGCCGCCACAAGCCTTGATCAGGAACATGATGAACATGGCAATCAGTACGGCAGTCAAGCAGCTTAACCTGCGCGGTTGCGGGCGGGGACCGGAACTTGGATCAGAGCCTACCTGGCCCGAATCTGGCCCGTAGGGGTTGGGGATCGTGTACAAGCCGCGGTGGGGAATGAGAATCTGGCGGGGACCGCCGTTGTTATAGGGGCCGATGACACCGCCGGCTTCGAGTTGGCGGATGAGTTCGGCTGCACGCTCGTTGCTGATCTGGAAATGGTCACGCAACATCATGGGCGTGATCGACGTGCAGGTCATCAGGAACTGTATCGCATCGTTGTAGAGCGGGTCGCTGTTGGGCAGGGGCGGCGGCAGCACGGTCACGTCCTCGGGAGCCGTATCAACAGCCGTTGTCGGCGGGGTGGGGGCGGTGTCGAAGCTGGCCCCGCAGTTGGGACAGAAGTGGGCATTGCTGTTGGCCTCGTGTCCGCACTTGGGGCAGTTGATGGTGTGTGACGGCTCGACGCTGGTGTCCAGCTCAAGCGAGTCGTGCGGGATGTAAGCATAGTCGCCCACGATCTGCAGTTCACACAGGCACTGGGGGCAGATGACCTTGTAGTTGCTGTTGATGAGCACCTCGGTGCTCAGGTCCATCTTTTTACCGCATTTGGGACATGTATAGTTCATATCGTTGTCTTGTTGGGTTACAAAGGTAGTGCAATTTAGTCCAAAAGCTTGCAAAAACCGTGCCTAATTATTATGAAAATACGATTCCCGATATGGCAAAATGACGGGTTATTTTAGATTTTTTAAGAAAAATGCTTGTATTTTTTGATTTTATCAGTATTTTTGCAATCATTTTGTCGGATGACAATCGATAGCAGGCATATAACATTTAATGATTTTATAAACCTTTTAAACAACTAGTTATGAGCAAGAAATTACTGTCATTGATGATTGGACTTGCCATTTCCCTAACGGGAAGTGTGTGGGCCCAGGACACCGAAGAGGAAGAGGTGACCTACAATCAGTATGGTGTTCGTGTCGATCGTGAGGCGCTCCATGCCGAGCAGCGCAACAACATCCTGGTGCTGGAATCCAAGAGCAAGAAGTACAAGGTGTGGTTTGATAACCGTGTCCAGGTGGATGGTGCCACCTTCTTCGGCAAGAATCACTCTGACTACAATCCCATCGGTAACGGTGTGTCCATCAGGCGCGCGCGTTTTGCCGTCAAGGCACAAGTGACTCCCGACTGGTATGGTGAGATTGATATGGATATGGCCGACGGCGTGTTCGAACTCAAGGACGCTATCATCGAGTATGACGGTCTGGAGAACTTCGCCTTCAAGGCAGGTAACTTCAAGGAGGACTTCTCGATGGAGCAGACCACGACGTCACGATACCTGACCTTTATGGAACGCCCCATGCTGTGTAAGGCACTCGTGCCCTCGCGCCACATCGGTATCCAGGGCGAGTACCTGCGTGACCACTTCAGGGCATCGCTGGGTATGTTCTTCCAGACGGTTGCAGGTTCTGAAGAGGTGACCAACGTCCAGGACAACAACAAGGACTTTGGCCGCAGCCAGGGCTACTCGTTCACCGGTAAGGTGGGCTACATGCCCTACAGCAAGGACCGCTACTGGGGTCTGTACCTGGGTGGTAAGGGTTCATACCGCACGCCCAAGACCGACATGGCCACCAATGAGTATGGCGGCATCCGCTACAGCACGCGCAATGCCACGAGCATCAACCGCAAGAAATACCTCGACACCGATGTGATTCCCGATGTGAATCATGAGTGGCTGTATGGTCTCGAAGGCGCTGCCTACTACGGCCCTGCCCGCATCCAGAGTGAATGGGTCGGCAGCCACGTGAGCGCTGCAAAGAACAGCTACAACTTTGGTGGCTGGTATGTTGCTGCAACCTACCTGCTGCTGGGTGGCCAGCAACGCTTCAATGTTGCCGAGGGCGAGTTCACACAGCCCTCGACGGGCCGCAAGTGGGGCGACATCGAGTTGGCCCTGCGCTACGACTATCTGGACCTGAACAATCGCGACATCTACGGCGGTTCGGGCGAGAACTACACCGCCGGTCTGAACTTCTACCTGGGCAACTCGGTCAAGATTGTCCTCAACTACCAGTACAGCAACAATGACCGCTATGCCAACGGCAAGGGCAAACTCTTCATCGGCCACGATGCCAACGGAGCCCCCACCACCGACTATACCAAGGCCGTTGAACCCAAGGGCAAGGGTGGTGTAAGTTACCACATGCTTGGCCTGCGTTTCGAGATTGACTTCTAATCGATAACCACTTAAAGAAATATACGACAATGAAAAAGATACAATTAGCTCTCCTGCTTATGGCCACGATGCTGCTGGCCACATCATGTGTAGAGGATAAAATGTATGAAGGTCCGTCAAAGATTGAGTCCGTCACCATGACGCCAGAGGCTCCCACCTCGTTTGACGATGTTGTGATTACTGTTACGGTCTCTGGTCTGCAAGGCGTAAAGAGCGCTACATTGAATTATACCGCTGGAACAGAGAAAGCCAGTCTGCCGATGAGTCCCATGAGCGACGCTAATGCTTATGGCAAAACTAATGCCTATGGCGCAACGATTCCCGCTCAGCCCGATGGCACCAAGGTGACCTATACCGTGACCATCGAGAATGAGGCCGGTTATACTACCGTCTCGCCCGAGAAGGAATTTACCGTGGGTGACAAACCTTCAGACTTCACCAAGCTTGTATTGAACGAGCTCTACGGTGCTGCCGACAACGATGCCGATAAGTTCATCGAACTGTACAACAACGGCGACGATCCCATCAAGCTGAAAGATGTTGTCATCAAGAAGGATGAGGAAGAGACCTGGAAGGGCCTGGAAGGCGAGGTCATCATGGGTCACAGCTTCTTCACCATCGTGGGCGCCAAGGGAACCACCCCGCGCGGTTTCTCCAGCGGTTTCTCCAGCAAGAAGAGCGTGCTCGTTGAGATTTATGATCCCAACAACAATCTGGTAGACAGATTCCAGCGCGGCGAGAAGGAAGACGCTTGGGGCAACCAGTCGCTGGCCAAGGTGTCTGGCTCGTGGAGCCGCTGTCCCAACGGCACCGGCAAGTTCATGATTACTGACACGCCAACCTTGGGTACAAATAATCCCGACACCGGTACCGAGGATCCCACTGTAGTACAGTAATTCAAGTTTCACATGGGTGAAACTTGAAGTCTAGGGTCTAGGGTCTAGAGTCTAGGGTCTAGAGTTTAGGGTTTAGGGTTTAGAGGCTCTCTTCACTGTTGGCATCTATTTGCCCTAAACAACGAGAAGTAATTACTAACCATAAATCACTTAATAAAACCAAGAAAACAAAATGGCAAAAGAAGAATTGAAGATTGGTGAAATCTCAAAGCCCCGCTTTGAGTTCCGCAGTTTCGGACGTTGTTTCTGCGAGGCCGGCAAGCGTATGGCCCGCTTGAGTGTTCCCGTGCCCGAGAAGGTGTGGGAGCGCCACAGCACCGAGACCTATATCGTGAGCCGCACCAATGACGTGAACAACACCAAAATCCGCAACGGCAAGATGGACATCAAGACCTATGTCCAGACCGTCGATGGGCTGGAGCAGTGGAATCCCCTGATGAAGGGCGAGTTCCCCATTGCTGCCCAGGTGCTGCGCGACGAGGTGTTCCCGGCCTTCAAGGTGGACGGCATGCCCGAATTGACCAAGGACACCTACACCCTGGAGGAATTCCTGGAGATGATCAATGCTCATCCCGACCTGCAGGCCGTGAGCGTGGAGAAGATCCGCTATGGCTACATGGTCAACGACACCATCTGCGAGACGGGCGACGTCTATATCAACGGCGCCCTGGTCAGGACCATCAACTCTGAATCGACCGAGGTCGAGGACATCAAGAAGACCCTGGCCGACCTGGGACTGGAGGGCGTTGAGAACATCAACTACCTGCAGGCCATCAAGCGTGTGATTGGCATGATTAACAAACCCTTAGCAAACTAAACGGATATGGCAAAAGAGATTGAAAGAAAATTTCTGGTGAAGGGTGATTTCAAGAGCGAGGCCTTCAAGGCCACCCGCATCACCCAGGGTTACCTGAGCTCGGTTCCCGAGCGCACGGTGCGTGTCCGCATCAAGGGCGACAAGGGTTTCATCACCATCAAGGGCATCGGCAACGCCAGTGGCGCCAGCCGCTATGAGTGGGAGAAGGAGATTCCCGTCGATGAGGTGAAGGAGCTGCTGCTCATCTGCGAGCCCGGCGTGATCGACAAGACCCGCTATCTGGTCAAGGCTGGTGAATTCACCTTCGAGGTGGACGAGTTCTACGGCGACAACGAGGGCCTCACGATGGCCGAGGTCGAGCTGCCCGACGAGAACGCCGCCTTTGAGCGCCCCGACTGGTTGGGCGAGGAGGTCACCGGTGACCCGCGCTATTACAATTCCATGCTCATGAAGAATCCCTTCAAGAACTGGAAATAACCGTTTTTAATTCATCCTGAGAGTGTGTCATAATTACGACTCGGTAATATAACCGTGCTATCGCACGGGAAATTGAACAAATTATTAAATTAAAAATTCATATTTTAATAATAGAAATTTTATAATTAATTTGAATAATTTCCCGCCCGCAGGGCGGTTATAATTCCAGCAGTTGAATTATGACACACTCTCTTTTTTTCTTTAAGACAGAATAACCAAAATGGCTGAGGAGCGAATCGACCAGCAACAGGCATTTGACCCGCTGGACATGAACAACTACCGGATTGAGAAACTGCCCAAGATGCAGAAGTCCGGTTTTGAAAAGATATTACAACGCATTGGTGCGCCGCTGGCAATACTGGCGTTTATCGCCATCTATTGGCTGGCCGACATCCCGTTCATCAACCGCATCGACACCAATAGCGAGACCACCACGCTCACCGAGTCGGCCATGAAACGTTATGACCAGATAGCTGAGACGCAACTCAAGGAATTGAAGACCCCTGACGGCGAGCAGGTCAAAGCCGATGAACTCACCGAGCAGCAACAGGCCCAAATCACCGATGCGGCGCATGACAAGTTCATCCGCATCAACTATGCCATGCTGGCCATCTTTGTAGCGGCGATTATCCTATGGATCAGCGAGGCGATTCCCAACTACCTCACGTCGCTGCTTGTGATACTGTCGATTGTGCTTACGGGCGTCACCACCGACAAGACCGCCTATGCCCAGCTGGGCCATCCGGTGATGTGGCTCAACATTCTGTCATTTATTCTGGCGAGTATGCTGGTCAAAACACAGGTGGCCAAGCGGTTTGCCCTCTGGTTTGTGCTCAAGTTCGGCAAGAATGCGAGCGGCATCATGATCAGCTTCATCGTCATCAACCTGGTGCTCTCGGCCTTCATCTCGGCCACGACGGCCAAGGCGGCCATCCTGCTGCCCATCTTCATGGTCATCGCAGCCATCTATGGCGCAACGGGCGGTAAGAACCGCAACAACTTCGGCCGCAACCTGATTTTGCAGAACCTGTTTCAAATCAACTTGGGCGCCAACTCGTTCCTGACCGGTTCAGGTGCCACGCTGCTGGCAGGCTCAATCATCGCTGGAGCAATGGGATGGGGCGCTTTCAGTTATCAGGACTGGTTCAAGGTCGCCTTTCCGATGAATGTGCTGCTGATTTTCATCGGCTGGTTTGTCGGTTCCAAGATTTACTTCCCGCTCAAGAAGGAAGAGCGTGTGCCGCAGATTGCCGGCGGTATGGACCGCCTGCGTGACGAGCTCAAGAAACTGGGCAAGATGAGGATCGATGAGTACAAGGCCATCGCCATCTTTGTCGTTGTGCTGTTGCTGTGGGCGACCGACAAACAACACGGCATCAACCAGACTGCTGTGGCATTCATGGGTGCTGTGGTGGCCCTGTTGCCGGGCATCGGCATCGTCAAGTGGAACGATGTGGACATCCCGTGGCACCTGTTGCTGTTCTCGGCTGGCGCCTATACGTTGGGAGCGGGCCTTGACGCCACAGGTTTGTCGGGCACGATGGTCGAGGCGTTGTTTGCCGGTCTGGGCATCACCCAGTCCACCCCGTTCTGGACGATATACCTGATACTGACGGCGGGCATCCTGTTGTTCTCGCTCGTCTTCGAGTCCAAGACGATGCTCACGCTCATCTTCATCCCCATCGCAATTGGTGTGGCGCAAAAGAACGGTTATCCCATCATGAGCTTGGCCTTCCCTGTTGCGCTGCTTGTGGGGCACGTCTATGTGCTGCCCTTCAACAGCAAGCCGGCGGCGCTGCTCTACACCACCAACCAGTACAGCTGGAGCGATACCTTCAAGTTCGGTATCACGATGATGTTCATCAGCTGGCTGATGATTATCCTGTGGGGAGAGACCGTGCTGCGGTGGTTCGGTTACACCAGCGGCGTGTTCTTCTAGCGGCCCGTTGCAGAGCCATTCAACAAAAAAGCGGCCTAGCCAGACAAACGTCTGATTGGGCCGCCGTTATCTTCTCAAAAAAGTAACCGGCTAATATTCGTCAGGGTTGAAGAAGAAGTCGTCGTCGTTGGTCGGATAGTCGGGCCAGATGTCCTCGATGGATTCGTAGGTATCGCCCTCATCTTCAATCTCCTGCAGGTTTTCGATCACTTCGAGAGGTGCGCCACTGCGCACGGCATAGTCGATGAGCTCGGCCTTAGTAGCGGGCCAGGGAGCATCTTCGAGTTTGGTAGCCAATTCAAGTGTCCAATACATAGTTCTTTCTTGTTCGCTTTTTTATGAAAATATCCTGTGTTTTAAAAATTGTGTGCAAAAGTAATACTATTTTTCAATTCTAGGCATTCTTATCCCAATAAATTTCCTCTACTTGGTTGTGAATGTTGTTATATCTGGCGAAAACGAAGAAGAAATCGCTTAATCGGTTCAGATATTCCAGCACCAGAGCATCGACTGTAGCGGTGCGGGCCAGCGTGACAACGCGGCGCTCGGCACGGCGTGTGATGGTGCGGCAGCGGTCGGCCTGGGCCGACAGGCGTGTTCCGCCAGGCAGGATAAAGCCCTGCATGGGCGGCAGCTCCTCGCTCATCCGGTCCATCATCTGCTCCAGAGCGGTGACATCGTCCTGAGTGAAGCCATAGAGCGTAGCATCCTTGGCATCGTTGGCCAGATAGGCGCCGATGTTGAACAGCTTGTTCTGCGCCTTGCGCAGCAGGGCGATAATCTCCTGGTCATCGAGTTTGGTACTGTGCATCAGCACGCCGATGTTGCTGTTCAGCTCATCGACGGTGCCGTAGGCCTCGACGCGCACGTCGTCCTTGCTCACGCGGTTGCCGCTCACCAGCGACGTCTGTCCGGCATCGCCGGTACGGGTATAAACTTTACCTTTCATTGTGTTATATTCGGTTATTGTTGTTAATGTCGTTTTATTCTTAACGGATAAATCCCGCCAATGTTATATCCCCCAGCAAGAAACGTGCCATCCCACCGGCAACTGACGTAATGACATATTAATGCCCATTCAACCCCCTCGCTCATATTAAGACACGAATGCCCGTAAATGTCCACGAATCACCATAAATAAAATATTCATGCCCATTCGTGGTAATTGATGGCCATTCATGTTATAATAAAAACACGAATGATCAGAAATGTCCACGAATTATCATAAATAAAATATTCATGCCCATTCGTGGTAATTGATGGCCATTCATGTTATAATTAAAGACACGAATGATCAGAAATGTCCACGAATTATCATAAATAATATTCATGGCCATTCGTGGTAATTCATGGCCATTCATGTTATAGTAAAAACACGAATGCCCAGAAATGTCCACGAATTATCATAAAATATTTATGACCATTCGTGAGTATTCTTGGTCATTCGTGTTAAATGTCTTTTTGTCGATTCGTGTCCTAGAACTCGATGCCTAGTTTGAAGTGACCCCAAAAAGTTGGACGGGTTATTGATTAAGGAATAGAGTTCGGTATTGCACCGGGCTCTTTCCATTTAACCGTAATTTGATTCTTTTATTGTTGTAATACACGATATATTCATCCAAAGCCTTCATGAAGGCTTCGGGCGATTCAAATTTTTCCGCATAAAGCAGCTCGGATTTCATGATTCCGAAAAAGTTCTCGGCCATCGCATTGTCAAGACAATTTCCTTTGCGTGACATGCTCTGTACAATGTGATGCCCTGCAAGACGTTGGCGATATCCCCAGTGCTGGTATTGCCAGCCTTGATCCGAATGCAATATGAGCCCTTTCAGGTCATTGAACTTTGCAAAAGCCTTGTCCAGCATGTCGTAAACCTGTTCAAGGTTCGGCACCCGAGAGATATTGTAAGAAATGATCTCTCCGTTGAACATGTCCAGTATGGGCGACAGATAAAGTTTGGCGGACCCGACATTTATCTGTGTCACGTCAGTCGCCCATTTGCGGTTAGGCGCTTCGGCCGCGAAGTCTCTGTCGATGACATTGGGAGCGATTCTGCCGACCGCACCCTTGTATGAGCGGTAGCGCACCCTGCGTATCACGCTCTTCAGGTGCAGCTCGCCCATCAGGCGCTGTACTGTCTTGTGGTTTATCACAATGCCTCTGTTGCGCAGCTCAGCGGTGACACGGCGGTAGCCATAGCGGCCTTTGTGTTCGTGGAAAACAGACTTTATGCACTCCTTCTCCGCCGCGTATTTGTCGGCGCCTTTCAGACGTCTCAAATGATAATAGAAAACGGAACGGGCCATCTCCCTCAAACCCAACAGCAAGGCCAGAGGGTATTCCGGCCTTAGCTCGTCGATGGCTTTTGCCCATTGAGCAGTGCTTGGGCTTCCTGTTCCTCGACTAAGGCCTTCACTTTTTTTAGCAACGCAATCTCCGCTCTCAGACGGAGGTTCTCCGCCTGGAGCTTCTCCAGATCTGTCTGTGGTTCTTTTTTCTTCGGTCTTGCCATAGCGCCTTCGGGTGGTGGACTGGTACGTCGTTTGACTCCATTGAGTGAGCCTCCAGACCGGACTTCCCTCAGCCACGCTTTAATCGTGCTACGCTCCAGCCCATAACGGACGCTCAGCCCCGACAAAGATACACCATCCTGGACATGCTCCAAAATAATCCGTTCTTTTTCTGCCGGAGAATAGTGACGAACCATCTTCGCTCTGAGAAGACCGGCCTCTCCATAAAGCCTGTAGCGAGCCACCCAAATCTCGAGCACATGCTGGTCAACATTATATTTGCGGCGAACAGATGCTTTACTTTTGCCGCAAATGACTTCACTTACAATTGCCAGCTTTTCTTTAAAACTATACTTCATACTCCAAAAGTTTTGTGTCCAACTTTTGGGGTGCACTTCAGGCATAGGCAGGGGTGGAGCGTAGCGGAACCCCTGTAATAGTGAATCCATCATCAATTAACCCCGTTAGGGGTGACAGATTGTGCATCAATGACTTCGTGCCGCCCCGATGGGGCTTGGATGAGTATTCGCTACTGCTGCAGGGGTTACACTCGGCTTCGCCTCGTTACACCCCTGCCTAAGCTGACGCTGGACGCCCCTAGCGGGGCTTTCCCCGGACACGAATGATTATTTCCCGGATAGAGCTGTCTGTTGGGCTACAGACCCAAGATGATGGTAATGATGTTGTTGACGTCGGCAATATTGACCTCGCCGTCGCCATTCACGTCACCATCGATGTCGCCGCTGTCATCACCCAGGATAACGTTGATCACGGCATTCACGTCGGCAATGTTGACTTCGCCGTCGCCGTTCACGTCACCCGTGATGTCCAAGTCAACAGCGGTGGCCCTGACAGTGAATGTTGACGTGACTTCCTCGTTCCCGATAGTAATCAGGTTATCAAAGGTGCCAAGGTCGTCGGCCGTGAAGGTGATGATGAACGAGGTGCCGTTGTTGGCCTCGCTGGCGGTAAATGTGCTGGCGTTTACATAGAAGTATTCATTATCGCTCATTGACATGGTCACTCCTGTGGTCAGGCCCTCGCTCTTGAGGTCGATGGAGTAGGGTATGGGTGTGCCCAGGGTGGTGCTGCCCAGGTCGATGATTGAACCGTCCACGGGCGAGATGATTGTTGCAGGGGTGTCATCGGTTCTGCCGTTCCAGGGTTTGCCCTGCTTGTTGCCCCAAATGTGCTCGGCCAGTTCGGGATGGTCGATGAACGGGTTGCGGTTGCCTTGAATGCCATAGATGGCCTCGTTGCGCTTGATCTCTTTCTCGCTCACGGGATCCAGACGCGTCCACTCCATGAGCATGTTGATGGTCCAGGTCGAGAAGGCCTTGTATTTATTGGTCCGGTAGTCAAGTTGAGGACTGCCGGGCCATGACTGCAATTCGTTCTTGTAGCAGGTCGCCATATAGAAATAGGTGCGCGCAAGGTCACCCTTGTACTCGTCGTCGGGCTCAAACACCGTCCCGTTATAGCCGGGATAGGTGCTGTTGCCCAGTTTGCCCTTGGCGACATAGGAGCCGTAGGTCAACCGCGTGCCGTTGGCGCACACGCCATAAGGATAATTGCCGCGCTGGCTATTGACCTTGATGTCGGTGGGGTAGACATGGAACACGTCGGTATTCATGGGAGCCACCTCGCCACCAAACCAGCTGCGGGGAAAACTGTGCTCACGGTTATAGCCCTGGCCCACATGGGATGCCGAGGAGCCGTTGTCGTTGGGCCTGTAGCGGCAGTTGCTGTAGATATCGATGATGTAGCCCTCGTTATCGACATCGGCTTTCTTGAATGCATTCAGCAAGCCACTGGAATAGGATACCTCGTTATGGACCCGTATAATGCTTCTCAAGGCGGACATGAGTGCCTCGTCGCTCTTGCCCAGAGCGTTGTTGTAATAGTTGATCGGCTCGGTGGCCAGGCTGGTGAGCGCCGTGGCGATTGCGGCAAGCAGGATGATGAATCTGATGGGCTTGTTCATGATTGGCGGTAGATGAAGGTAAAAAAAATGTGTTATTTCTTCTTGGCGTCGCGCGACGGGCGCTTGGCGGGTGCCTTGGCTTCCTTGTCTTTGGCCTTGTCCTTGGCAGTCGCGGCTTTGCGTTGCTCGGCCTGCTGCTTGCGCACTTGTCCGGCGAGCTGGCCACAGGCTGCGGCGATGTCCTCGCCACGGCTGCGGCGAATGGTACAGGTCACGCCCTTGCTGTTCAGGTAGTCGCGGAAGTAGGCCATCCTTTCATCACTGCTTGTGCGCAGCTTCTCGATGCCGGGAATGGGATGGAAACGGATAAGGTTCACGCGCACGTGTTCGTTGGGCAACAGCTCACGCAGCTTTTCGGCATGCTGGATATCGTCGTTGAACCACTGCCAGCAGATGTATTCCACCGACAGGCGGCGCTGGTGGGCAAAGTCGTAGTTGCCCAGCATCTCCATCACGTCGGCGATGGGGTAGAGGCGCTCGATGGGCATCATCGACGAACGCTCCTCCTGCACGGCATTGTGCACGCTCACGGCGATGTGCACGCTCGTCTGCTCACACAGGATCTTCAACTCGGGCTTCTTGCCCACGGTCGAGACGGTGACGCGCTTGGGACTCCAAGCGAGGCCCCACGGCTCGGTGAGGATAGAGATGACGCGCAGCACCTCATACAGGTTGTCCAGCGGCTCTCCCATGCCCATGAACACGACATTGGTCAACGTCTCGCTCTCGGGGATGCTCAGCACCTGGTTGATGATCTGGTTGGAAGTGAGATTGCCGTGGAATCCCTGCTTGCCGGTCATGCAGAAGTAGCAGTTCATGCGGCATCCTTTCTGCGACGAGATGCACAGCGTGGCGCGGTCGTCCTCGGGGATATATACCGACTCGACGGCCTGCTTGTCGCCCACGTCGAACAGGTACTTCACGGTGCCGTCCTCGCTGGCGGCGGCTTGGCTGGGTGGATACAGACCCACGCAGTAGCGGCTTGCCAGCAGGTCGCGGTTGGCTTTGGAGATGTTCAGCATCTGCTCAAAGTCGTTCACGCGTTTCTGGTAGATCCACTGCGCTAACTGTTTAGCCACAAAACGTGGCATACCCAATGTGGTGACCACATCCTGCATCTCCTCAAGTGTCATGCCGGCCAGCGGCTGCAAAGTCTTGTCGTTGCTCATGTCTAGAAAGGTTTTAAAGTCCGTTTAAACTGCAAAGTTAATAAATTGTTGTAAGATGTGGGCCATTACACGTCGGTTTTTTGACCTTGACCGCATCTTCCAAATCAGGGATCGACCGTTTGGCCGAGCATCTGTTTCAGGTGGGTCTCAAGAATGTGGAATCCTGGCGCTACCATGCCGCCGTGACCGTGACCGTCAATCTCGTATAGATAGGTCTGCTGGTGCCCTGCCAGTTTCATCATTCGGGCGAGATACTGGTTCTCGTCATAGCGTCCGTAGAGTTCCAGTTCCCTGTCGCCGCAGATCAGCACCAGCGGCGGGCAGTCGCTGCGCACCCAGTAGAGCGGCGCATACTCGTCGATGGTGGGCTGCAGGGGCGGGATGCCCTGCATCATGCGCACGTTGTAGTGGGTGATGGCCTGACCGCTGAAGGGCACGTACATCATCACGCTGTCGGCATCCACGCCATAGGCCGCCAGCCACTTTTTGTCAAGGCACAGCATCATCGAGATGTAGCCTCCTGCCGAGTGCCCGGTCACGACAATCTTGCGCGTGTCGCCACCATAGTCGGCAATGTGCCTGAACACCCAGGCAACGGCCTCGGCGGCATCGTCGAGGATTTCCCTGACGGTCACCCGCGGCAGCAGTCTGTAGTTGACGCCGACGACCACAATACCTTTCTCCCGCAGTTGTGCCGGAATCTCCTTGCTGCCACCCTCCAGGCCGCCGCCATGAAACCAGATGACAACCGGACAGCCGGTCACGCCGTCGGGGTGGTAAACGTCTAGTTTCAGCCGCTCCAGTGAGTAGGCATCGGTCTTGCTGGTATAAGGGATGTCGTTGACTTGCTCGTGGGATTGCGCAAGTGCCCCCGTACACCAGGCACCGAGGATAAGCAATACTAAAAATCTGGTTGTTTTTTTCATAAATCTTAACTCAATATTAATACTGTCTAGCGTAGCAGACTTGTTACAATCGGCAAACCTTTAACCGTCGGCGAATTTAACGAATTTAACGAAGGTATCAGCACCCCCTTTTTTCACAGGGTGCGTATGCTTGTCAGAAGACAAGAACGACAACAATTATATTGATTATCAATAAAATAACGTGAATTCGACGAAATTACTGACTAAAATTCAGCGCGTCAGCAACTCCCCCTCTAAGATTAGAGGGGGCAGGGGGCGTTGATGATACCCAAGTCGGAAATCAGCCGCAGTAACACGAACGCCCCCGCCCTATCGGGCACCCCCTCTTAACCAAGAGGGGGAATTGAGTATCAGCACTTTATTTTTCATCGAACTGTCGTTAAAATAGAATATTATTTTTGTCTTTCTTGTCCTTCTTGTCCTTCTTGTCTTCAACAATTCTTAGCGCCTTAGCGTGGGCCAAAAAGAACGCGGAAGCCCCTAAGTATAATTAGCGAAATTAGCATTAGCGCCGCAGGCCTTAACTCTAAACCCTAAACTCTAAACTGCGAGCAACGCGAGCATCACCGCGGATGCAATTAGTTTAATTCGCGAAATTCGTAGTTTCTTACCAGGAGCCGATGAGGAGCCTGTCGATCAGGGCGGCCACGTCGCTGATGTTGATGCTTCCGTCCTGGTTGCAGTCGGCACCACTCAGGCTGATGCCCGAAGCATTGCTCGTCAGCAGGTAGTCGATCAGGGCGGTCACGTCGCTGATGTTGACGCTGCCGTCGCCATTCACGTCGCCACGCAGGCCAGCGTTCTTCGCGGTGAAGTAGCCCGGGTTGCTCGTGCCGCCGTCGATGTGGGCGTAGGTCTTGTCCTTCGGGTTGGAGGAATTGTAGGTCGTGCCCTGTCCGCCCACCAGGCTCGAGCAGTTAAGGAACATATCAGTCGAGGACGTTACGGCAGCCGTGCTCCAGTCATTGCCCACATAGATGGTACGCAGATAATCACAGTCATAAAACATGTTGTACATACTGTTCACCTGGGACGTGTTGAAACTGCCCAAGTCAAGACTTGTTAGTCTTGTGCAGTATTTGAACATGCTTCTCATGCTGGTCACCTTGGACGTGTTGAAGCGGCTCACATCAAGGCTTGTCAATTTTTCACAGAAAGCAAACATAAAAGCCATATTGGTCACCTCACTGGTGTTCAGGTAACTCATGCCCGTGATGGATTGAAGGTTTGTCATATCATAGAACCAACCGTAGGTGGTCGTCGGGCGGGCGCCAGCGAACGAGGGGTCAAAGACCACCTTGGTCACACTGGCATAGGTGCCGTCAGCTCCCCATCCGGCATCGGTGGCGCCTGTGTTCAGGTCGTAGGTCGTGCCCGTGCGGGAAGCGCGCTGCTTGTCGTAGTAGAACGTCAACGTCGTGTTCGACGACGTGTAGCAGGCATAGGCCTCGGGCCCCTTCTCGGTGAAGTAGCCCGGGTTGCTCGTGCCGCCGTCGATGTGGGCATAGGTCTTGTCAATGTGGCTGTCATCATAGGTCGTGCCCATGCCGCCCACCAGGCTGGTGCAGTTCCAAAACATATCATCCGAGTACGTCACGGCAGCCGTGCTCCAGCCACTGCCCACATAGATGGTCCGCAGATTAGTGCAGCCATAGAACATGTAGTTCATATTGGCCACCCTGGACGTGTTGAAACTGCTCAAATTAAGGCTCGTAATGCTTGCGCAGCCATAGAACACACAGGACATGTTTGTCACGTTGGCAGTGTTGAAACTGCTCACATCAAGGCTCGGCAATATTGTACAGAAACCAAACATCCAAGACATATTGGTCACCTCACTAGTGTTCAGGTAACTCATGCCCGTGATGGATTGAAGGTTTGTCATGCTATAAAACCATGACCAGGTGGTCGTCGGGCGGGCACCAGCGAACGAGGGGTCAAAGACCACCTTGGTCACACTGGCATTGGTGCCGTCACTCTCCCAACCGGGATGGGCGTATCCCTTGTTCAGGTCGTAGGTCGTGCCCGTGCGGGAGCTGCGCTGGCTGTCGTAGTAGAACGTCAGCGTCGTGTTCGACGACGTGTAGCAGGCATAGGCCTCGGGCCCCTTCTCGGTGAAGTAGCCCGGGTTGCTCGGGCCGCCGTCGATGCGGGCGTAGGTCTTGTCCTTCGGGTTGGAGGAATTGTAAGCCGTGCCCTGACCGCCGACCAGAGAGGTGCAATTGGAGAACATGCCCGCGGATGCTTCCACGGCAGCCGTGCTCCAGCCACTGCCCGCATAAATGGTACGAAGGTTACTGCAACCCATAAACATGCCTCCCATGGCAATCACATTGGCCGTGTTGAAACTGCTCAGGTCTAAGGCCGTCAAGCTGCTGCAGCCCCTGAACATACTCACCATATGGGTTACAGCACTTGTGTTCATATAGTTTAGCCCATAGATAGTCTGAAGTTGGGCCATATCACGAAACCAAGAGTGGCAAGTAGTCGGGCGGGCATCGGCGAACGACGGGTCAAACTTCACCTCGCTCACATTGGCATTGGTGCCGTCAGTGTACCAACCGGGACTGTAGTTGCCCGTGTTCAGGTCGTAGGTCCAGCCTGTGCGGCTGCTGCGCTGGTTGTCGTAGTAGAACGTGAGCGTCGTGTTCGAGGGCGTGTAGCAGGCATAGGCCTCGACAGCGCTGGCGCCGAGAGCACACATCATGGCCGCCACCAGGACGGCAAGTCTGAAAAGTAGCGCTTTTTTCATAATCGATAGGTTTTATTTAGTTAGTAATGTTATTTGTCGCAAATTTAGTAAAGATTTGATTAAAATAAAAGAAAAAAAGACAAAAAAGTTTTACTCGCTTTACTCGTGCAAGGTGGGCTGCGCCTCAGCAATTGAAAGCAAGTTTTCATTGCGTTCGGCTTGCACCACCTTTCTAGTCCCTAGTCCCTAGTTTCTAGTTTCTAGTTGGCATCCGCGCCCTCATCGCCCCACGCGAAGACGCTAAGCCGCGAAGATTATAGGTCTACGAATGAAACGAATTAAACGAAAGCATCCGCGCCCCATTGCCCCACGCCAAGGCGCAAAGACGCTAAGTTTATTAATCGGACTAACGGCCGAAAAATTAATCAAAATCATTAATAAAATCATAATAAATATTTATTATACATACAAATTCTTGTTTAATTTCTCCGTGCGAAGCACGGACATAAATTCAAGCTTGATTTATGACACAGCCTCAATCAGTGTAATCAGCATTTATCAAATAAGTATCCGCACCCCTGTTGACAGGAGTGCGGATGCATCACTAATCTCTAACCACTAATCACTAATCTGCGAGCGTGGCGAGCATAAATCGGCTACTGGATTACTTCAGGTAGGTGTAGCGGTAGTCGGTGGGGGGCACGAGGGTCTCCTTGATGACGCGCGGGATAATCCAGCGGATGAGGTTGAACTCACCACCGGCCTTGTCGTTGGTACCGCTGGCACGGGCACCACCGAAGGGCTGCATACCTACTACGGCACCAGTGGGCTTGTCATTGATGTAGAAGTTACCGGCTGCATAGCACAGCTTGTCGGTGAGCTTCTCGACCTCCAGGCGGTCACGGCCCCAAACGGCGCCGGTCAGACCATAAGGCGAGGTCTCGTCACACAAGCGGGCGGTCTCGTTCACCTTGTCGTCGTCGTAGGGGTAAACCGTCAGCACGGGGCCGAAGATTTCCTCTTCCATCGACTTGAAGCGCGGGTTGGTGGTCTCGATTACGGTGGGCTCAACAAACCAGCCTTTCTTCTTGTCGCACTTGCCACCGATGACGATCTTGGCATCGTCGGCCTTCTTGGCGAAGTCGATATAGCTCTTGCACTTGTCGAACGAAGCCTCGTCGATAACGGCGTTGATGAAGTTCATGGGATCCTTCACGTCGCCCATCTTCACCTCCTTGCACATGGCCTTGATGTCCTTGAGCACATCGGGCCACATGCTCTTGGGAATGTACATGCGCGATGCGGCCGAGCACTTCTGGCCCTGGAACTCA
>JAEEGI010003137.1_pt1 | contig 39610 bp, 32 predicted proteins | sample 8958751 | NCBI WGS metagenome assembly JAEEGI01 (sample SAMN16246545, study PRJNA631951) | gut metagenome | biome: gut microbiome; feature: rumen; material: KS-attached | host: Bos | place: Iran: Karaj | collected 2018-10 | reverse complement strand
CCTACTGTTGAGCCTGGGTTCTGCTCTTTCAAGCGAAGAGCCTGCTCCAAGGCATTCAAATCTTCTGGATTGAAGATAGCGGGTAGGGCAGCACGGTTTACCGTTCCTTCGGCAGTCATAGCATCCTTACCCACATTACGGGTGTCTGGCACTTGTTTGGCCAGCACAACAATCTTTAAAGCCATATTATTAATAATGTATAATATTGAAATTTCAAATCGGGTGCAAAGGTAGTGTTTTTTTACCGTTTGGCAAAGCAAAATTCATAAAAATTGCACAAACCTCAGTCAAACGTGCACATTTCTTGTGTTTTGTGCAAATAAAATTTGGTTCTTTTCTTTCTTATTATTAATTTTGCAGTCATGATTGATAGGGCGACAATAGACAAGATTATGGATGCAACCAACATCGTTGATGTGGTAGGCGAATTTGTGAACCTCCGTAAGGCGGGGGTTAACTATAAGGGGTTGTGTCCTTTCCACGACGATAAGACTCCTTCCTTTATGGTGTCGCCGTCTAAACAGATTTGTCATTGCTTTGCCTGTGGCGAGGGTGGTAATGCTGTTAATTTCCTCATGAAACATGAACAGATTACCTATCCCGAGGCATTGCGCTGGTTGGCCAAGAAATACAATATTGAAATAGAGGAACGCGAGCTCTCTGAAGAAGAAAAGAAAGAACAGTCGGACCGTGAGTCAATGTTTATTGTCAACGAGTGGGCCTGCCAGTATTTCCATGAGATTCTGAAGCATGATGTCGATGGTCAGGCCATCGGCAAGCAGTATTTCCGAAGTCGTGGTATTCGTGACGACATCATCGAGAAATTCCAGTTGGGTTTTGCTCTCAGCAAGCGCGAAGCACTGGTTAACGAGGCCAGACGCAAAGGATATAAGGATGAGTTCTTGTTGAAGACAGGCTTGTGCATAGAGAATGAAAGAGGTATATACGACCGTTTTGCAGGGCGTGCCATCTTTCCTTGGCTGAACGTCAGTGGTAAAGTGGTGGCCTTTGGAGGTCGTAAACTCGATGCAGCAACAAAGGGTGTGCAACAGAAATACGTCAATTCGCCCGACTCGGAAATCTATCATAAGGAACGCGAGCTCTATGGTATTTATCAAGCCAAGAAAGCAATAGCGAAGGAAGAGCGGGTCTATATGGTGGAGGGCTATACTGATGTGATAGCCATGCACCAGTGTGGCATCGAGAATGTGGTAGCCAACTCGGGAACGGCTCTTTCCGTTTATCAGATACGATTGTTGCATCGCTTTACCCAGAACATCACCTTGCTCTATGATGGTGATGAAGCTGGTATCCATGCTGCTATGCGTGGTACGGACATGCTGTTGCAGGAAGGTATGAAGGTGAAAGTGTTGTTGTTGCCTGACGGTGACGACCCAGACTCCTTTTCCCGTAAACATTCTGCTGAGGAATTTCGTAAGTATATTGAAGAACATCAGACAGACTTCATCCAGTTTAAGACCGACCTGTTGCTGAAGGGAGTGAAAGATCCCATCAAACGGGCAGAAGCGATTAACAGTATTGTCCGTTCAGTGAGTGTCATTCCTGATAATGTGGAGCGCCAACTGTTCCTTAAAGATACTGCCCAGCGACTGAATATTGATGAAAGGACGCTGGTTTCGCAGGCAAACAAGTATATTGCCGGAGATAAAGAGGCACAGACGAAGGAAGAGGAAAGGCAGGCTCGCCAACAAGACGGAGCCCCTGCTCAGCAGGAGCCTATCGGACTGCATTCTGTGCAAGAGCAGGCTACTGAGGTGGAACGAATGATTATCCAGCAGATTATCCGTCATGGTGAAATGGTGATAGTGGACGAAGATACTGAGGATGCCGGTTTGGTGAGGTTTAATGTGGCTCAGTATGTGAGTTATGATTTCGGCAACGACGGACTCTCCTTCAGCAACCCCCTTTACAACCGTGTATTGCAGGAGGCTGTCGAACATTCAGAAGACCATGGCTTCAAGGCCGAGATATATTTCACACAACACCCCGACTTGGAGATGAGTAAACTGGCTCATCGCATGGCAGTGGATAATTATCAGCTGGGTCGCAACTTTGCGAAAGAGATGACTCCGAAGGACTTGCGCCAGATGGTTGATCACCTCATCCTTGACTTCCGCTATAACTATATCAAAAACCGTATGAAGGAAGTTATGAACGAAATGAAGACAGAGAAAGATATGACCCGTATCAGGGAATTGATGGAAGAATACCAGTCGACGTCAGAACTGTTTCGCCAAATAGGCAAGATGCTGGGTCGCTAACCAATAGCTTATGTACTCGCTACTATATATATTAGGAATGTCTCTGCTGTGGATTGTTATCGCTATAGCGGTCATCCACGTGATAATGGACAATCGTCAGCCTGCCAAGACGATGGCCTGGGCACTGGTGATTATCTTCCTACCTGTAGTGGGCTTGGTGTTCTACCTTTTCTTCGGGCTCAACCATCGCAAGGAGCGACTGGTTAGCCAGCGCTCTGTTGACCAGCTCACGAAACGTTCGATGCTGGGATTTGTCGAGCAGCAGAATCTGCGCATACCAGAGCGACAGAAACAGTTGGTCGATCTCTTTGTCAATCAGTCGTTTTCGTTGCCCTTCAAGGATAATCAGGTTGACATCATGACTGACGGCTATGCGTTCTTCCCTGAGTTGCTCAGAGATATCGCTAAAGCGACGCATCATATCCATATAGATATGTATATCTTCGAGGACGATGCCCTGGGCTATCTGGTGGCAGACGCTTTGATTGACAAGGCCCGACAGGGAGTGATGGTGCGAGTGATAGTGGACGATGTGGGTTGTTGGAAAGTGTCGCATGAGTTCTTTGAGTATATGCGCGAAGAGGGAATTGAGGTGGCAGCCTATCTGCCTGTTCGTTTCCCTTCATTCACGAGTAAGGTGAATTATCGCAACCACCGGAAACTGATAGTTATTGACGGAAAGGTAGGATATATCGGAGGCATGAATATTGCATTGCGATATGTCAAAGGAACTGGTGAACAGCCTTGGCGTGATACGATGTTGCGTATCTCGGGCGGAGCCGTCTATGGTCTTCAGCGTGCCTTCCTCATCGACTGGTATTTCGTTGACCGCACCCTGATCACCAATCGTGTTTACTATCCTTCACAGCTCATCACCAATAGCGAACAACCAATAGCCAACAATTGTCTGGCTCAGATAGTGACCAGTGGTCCGACCAATCCCTATCCGGAAATCATGCAGGGCTTTCTGCGTGTCATTCTTGCTGCACGTCGCTATGTCTATATAGAAACACCCTATTTCCTGCCTAACGAACCAGTGCTCTTTGCTATCAAGACGGCTGCTCGGGCAGGTGTGGATGTGCGCATCATCTGTCCTCGCCGTTCTGATGCACGTTTCACTGAATGGGCTTCGCGTTCCTATCTGCGTGAAGCTTATGAGGCTGGGGTGAAAGTTTATCTCTATCAGGCAGGTTTTCTGCATTCAAAACTACTGGTCAGCGACGATTCTATGGTGACCAGTGGTTCTACGAATGTTGATTTCCGTTCGTTCGAGAATAATTTCGAAGGCAATGCCTTTATTTACGACGAAGGTGTAGCTATCCGAATGCGCAATGTGTTCCTTCGTGATCAGGAGCAGTCTGTCTTGCTGAGTGACTTGCCCCAGCGCATTCATCCTTCTTTCAAGAAACGTCTTTGGGAAAGTCTCACTCGCCTGCTTTCGCCGTTGCTTTGAATAGTGAGAAATTCACGCTTCCATACTGGCGGTGCTCTACAAAGTGAGGGTGTTGTGAGAAATCATTGTCTTTTCCATGTTCAAAGACAAAGATACCATCCTCTTTCAGCAGTTTTTTCTCTAAGATAAGGTCGGGAATCTGGGGCAGCTCTTTCAATGCGTAAGGAGGGTCGGCAAAGATAAAGTCGAACTGCTGATGGCACGATTTGACGAAACGGAAGACGTCGCCACGGATAGGAATACAATTGACGGTAGAAAGTTTTTTCAGGCATTCCTGTATGAAATGGTGATGGTCACGATCCTGTTCCACGCTGACTACTTGGCCGCATCCTCTTGACAGGAGTTCGAGGGTGATGCTGCCTGTACCAGAAAAGAGGTCGAGGGCGGTAGCATCCTCAAAGTCGATGTAGCCATTGAGAACGTTGAAGATGTTCTCCTTGGCAAAATCCGTAGTAGGACGGGCTTTGAACGAACGAGGAATCTCGAAGTGGCGCCCTTTATATTTTCCTGTAATGATTCTCATCTGCCTTTCACGAATAATGTCATGAGGTCGTAGGGCATCCCTTCAATCTGCGTAACTGTGGCACGGTTAAAGTCGCCGGCAGGATTGATGGTATATATGCGCTTGATGTATTTCTTCAGTTCCTCTGCCAGCCAGTCGCCTTCAGGAATGCTGCCAACCAAGTGAATCTCGTCACGTTCTGCCTGCAACCCTATCTGTTTCCAGGTATAGAGCAGATAGTAAAGCGCATCATGAGGGTCGCGGACATCAAAACTGTTGCAGAACTTGAAGCGGTTCTGACCGTAGCTGAATACCTCCATGTGGCGGTCGTGGAAATAGGCATACAGTTTTTCTCTTGTCCCTATGAAACTGCGCTGATGCAGATAGCGCCATACTGGAGCAACAGCTGCAATATAGGTGGTCTGACTGAAATGGTCGTCGATAACCAGTTTTGTATCTTTGTTGATGCTGAATATAGCCACACAGTTCAAGTCGGGCAATACCGTATTCACTATTTCATCCTTCTCGTGGTCTTGGTAGGCATGTTGGTAAAGAACCTGTTGGGCATCTTCACGGAACTCTTCGAGAGGAACCATCAGTGTCGGACTGTCAATCATGATGAGTATGCGACTATATGACTCACGGAGTATGTCTTCCGTACGGAATGCCTCACGCAGATTGGCAGCCATTGATATGCCGCTTTTCAGGACGTAGGGATAGAAACTGATAGCCCCTCCGCTCTCATTGTTGATGGAGGCAAACACAAGACTATTGCGACTGATGCGGATAATCAGTCGTTGCTGTGGGGGGATGTGACCATATTCCTGCATAGCTGCCAATTCTTTAATGTTGTATGATGCTGAGCACGCACAAAACAGCCAATAGACCTGCTGCTATGGCAAGTATGATATTGATGGTGCGGTTTGAAATCTTCATATCGGCTGCAAAGATAATAAAAAGTTTAGAGTTTATGGCTGAGAGTTTAAAGTTTTTTGTAATTTTGTAGCCAATATGATTACCGACGAGCTGAAATTCCGTATTCGGTCCGCATTGGTTCATACACCCACTGCGGAACAGGAAAATGCTATTGATGTGTTCTCGATGTTTATGACAGATCGTCATGAACAGACGGTTATGATATTGCGTGGCTCAGCCGGAACGGGTAAGACGACGTTGGCTGCATCTATCGTCAAGGCCCTTTTGTCGCTCCAGCAGAAGATGGTACTGATGGCTCCTACCGGACGAGCAGCCAAAGTGTTTTCGCTTTATGCGGGTCAATCGGCTTACACCATCCACCGTCGCATCTATAGACAGAAATCGCTCGAGAGTTCATTTGACTTGAATTACAATTCAGCCCAAGACACCTTATATATAATTGATGAGGCCTCGATGATTGCCAATGCCAGCAATTATGGTGATACGCCTTTTGCCAATGGACAATTGTTGGACGATTTGGTCCAATTTGTGTATAATGGGCGAAATTGTCGTATGTTGCTGATAGGCGACCAAGCCCAGTTGCCCCCAGTAGGCGAAGAGGAGAGTCCTGCGCTGATGGCGGATGTGCTGAGAGGTTATGGTCTTCATGTCTATGAATGTAACCTTCAGGAGGTTTTGCGACAAAGTCAGGAATCGGGTATTCTGTGGAATGCGACAGACGTCAGGAATGGGATGTCTGAAGGCCGATGTGAGTTGCCTAAGATTCGATTCGACGGTTTCGAGGATATCCGAATGGTACCCGGTGACGAGCTGATAGAGTCGTTGGCAAGTAGCTATTCGAAGGTAGGACTTGATGAAACGATGGTTATTACACGCAGTAATAAACGTGCAAACATCTATAATCAGGGCATCCGCAATATGGTTCTGGGACGTGAGGAAGGACTCACCAGGGGTGACCAGTTGATGGTGGTGAAGAATAATTATAGCCTCACCCCTAACCCCTCTCCTATAGGCGAGGGGAACTATAAAGGTGAGGGGAGTGTTGTGCCTGCAATGGAGTTTATAGCCAATGGAGACCGTTGCGTGGTCAGAAAGGTGAGGAATGTGCATGAACAGTATGGTTTCCATTTTGCCGAAGTGACAATGACTTTCCCTGACTATGACGACTATGAACTCACAGCACTGGTGATGCTCGACACACTGACTTCCGAGGCTCCCGCCTTGACGCGCGAGCAGCAGGAACAGCTCTATCAGGCAGTGATGGAGGATTATGCTGATATCCCCCAGAAACAAGACCGACTGAAAAAGGTGAAGGAAGACCGCTATTATAATGCTTTGCAAGTGAAATTTGCCTATGCTGCCACTTGTCACAAGGCACAGGGTGGTCAGTGGGCGCATGTGTATGTCGATCAAGGCTATATGACGGACGATATGCTCACCCCCGATTATATTCATTGGCTCTATACAGCCTTTACCCGCGCTACCGAACAGCTATATCTCGTCAATTGGCCCGTCGCGCAGACAGCCGTCTCTGACAAATGATATTCCGGTAGTATTTTTTCTTTCTAACTGGCGCGCAAATATTCCACCCCGTGGAATAAAAATTTAAAAAGGATAAATTCTTTTGCATTTCTCTCGTTTTTTCGTAACTTTGGTATTCGCCGAACTTACTTGGCACTCGGAAATGAAAAGAAAAACAAGCTTTTCTTTTGCATTTCTCTCGTTTTTTCGTAACTTTGTAGCCATAATAACTTTTAAAAGAAAAATAATATGAGTACAAGTAATGTGAGACCGGCTGACATGGAGAGAATCACGACTCCTGCATTGGCCCAGAAATACATTGAGGAACAGATCAAGGAGCTGAGAGCTCAGATTGGTGACAAGAAGGTGCTGTTGGCACTTTCTGGTGGTGTTGATTCATCGGTAGTGGCTGCGCTGCTGATTAAGGCAGTGGGCAAGCAACTGGTTTCTGTCCATGTGAACCACGGATTGCTACGTAAGGGTGAGCCCGAGCAGGTTGTTCGCGTATTCCGCGATGAGTTGAATGCCAATCTGGTATATGTTGACGCTACTGACCGTTTCCTTGACAAACTGGCTGGTGTGGCTGATCCAGAACAGAAGCGTAAGATTATCGGTGCTGAGTTTATCCGTGTGTTCGAAGAAGAGGCACGTAAGCTGAAAGGTATCAGTTTCCTGGCACAGGGCACTATCTATCCTGACATTGTGGAATCGGGTCCAGTGAAGTCTCACCACAACGTAGGCGGTCTGCCTGAGGATATGCAGTTTGAACTGGTTGAACCGATTAAGTTGCTGTTCAAGGATGAGGTTCGCGTAGTGGGTAAGGAACTCGGATTGCCAGATAATATGGTGTTCCGTCAGCCATTCCCTGGTCCTGGCCTGGGCGTACGTTGTACAGGAGCCATTACCCGCGACCGTTTGGAAGCCCTGCGTGAGAGTGATGCCATTCTGCGCGAGGAGTTTGCCAAGAACGGATTGGAGGGTAAGGTATGGCAGTACTTCACCATTGTTCCCGACTATAAATCAACAGGTGTCAAGGACAACAAGCGCAGTTGGGATTGGCCGGTAATCATCCGTGCCGTCAACACGCGTGACGCTATGACTGCTACTATTGAGGAGATTCCCTACGAACTCTTGCATCATATCACAAAGCGCATCATCACTGAGGTTCCTGGTGTGAACAGGGTGCTGTATGATCTGACCCCGAAACCAACAGGAACTATTGAGTGGGAGTAAATCTCGCAGTCACGATGATTGCATTGTATATTGTAATCGGAATCGCTGTTGGTGCAGTCGTCCTCTATTTGGTAATGAACCAGAAAGTGGGACGACTGCATGTTGAACTTGCCAAGAAAGAGACGGAGATGCAGATGCTCTCCCAACAGCGTGCGGAGGAACAACGGCAAAGCAAGGAACGCTTTGCCGAGCAGATGCGTGGCCAGCGTGAACAATTTGAGGAACAGCTCAAGACCACCAAGGAACAGCTTCGGGTGCTGGCACAACAATTGATGGATGCCCAGGCACAACGGTTGAAGGAGGAAAATAAAGAGAATATGGGCACCATCACCCAACCTCTGAAGGAAGCCATCAGTGAGATGCGTAAGGCCATCAATGAGAATACGAAAGACCATACTGCCCAGAATGCCTCGCTGAAAGAACAGTTGCGCCTGATGATGGAGTCTAACAGGGAAATCGGCGAGAAGGCAGAAAGTCTTGCCAACGTATTGCGTCGTGACAATAAGGTCAGTGGCAATATGGGCGAGATTATCCTTGGCGACTTGCTGGCTTCACAAGGTCTGACGGAAGGCATTCATTATGAGGTGCAGGCCCGTCTGCGTGACGAGCAGGGACGTCCTCTGAAGAATGACGATACGGGCAAGGAAATGCAGCCTGATGTCATCCTTCACTATCCCCAGGGGCAGGATGCTGTGATTGACTCTAAGGTGTCGCTGGTGGCTTATCAGCGTTATGTCAATGCCGAGGACCCCGAGGAAAAGGAACGTGCTTTGCAAGACCATATCAAGTCCATCCGCAGCCACGTCACCGAACTGGCTCGCAAGGATTATTCCAAATACATCAAGGCCCCACGTGAGGCTGTCGATTTTGTCATTATGTTTGTGCCTTTCGAGAGTTCCCTGCAATTGGCATTGGCCAACGACCCCACATTGTGGCGCGAGGCTTTCGAACGGAAAGTGTTTATCACTGGCGAACAGAATCTCTTGGGCATTCTCCACATGATACATATTGCATGGGTGCAGAACCAGCAGGCTGAGAATCAGGAGAAAGTCTTCGGCATTGCCGAACAGCTACTCGACCGACTGGGCGATTTCATCCAGCGATACAATAAGGTGGGTGAACAATTAGAGCAGGCGCGTAAGGCTTTCGACTACTCAAAGAATAAGTTGGACGAAGGACGTCAAAGCGTGGTTCAGAAAGGACGCGAACTCATTGACATGGGTGCCAAGGAGAATCCTAACCGACGTATTCCAAATGCAGTCGATTCGTCTGCAGCAATCGGATCAGAACATGATTTATTTGAATGACGACATAGCAGGTTTTGATTTCGAGGCGTCACTTCCGTTATTGTCGGCACAGCGGAGAGAACAGGCTTTGAAATTCAAGTATGAGCAGGGACGTAAAACCTGTTCAGCAGTTTATCTGTTGCTATGTGAAGGCCTGCGTCAGGAATATGGTATTACCGATAAGCCCATCTTTGAGTATGGTGAGCATGGTAAACCTGCGATAGTGGGTTTACCTCATATCCATTTCAATTTCAGTCATTGTCGCGAGGCTGCCATCTGCGCACTGAGCAATATTCCCGTCGGTGTTGATGTCGAGAGTATCAGAGAGTATAAGGAAGATTTGGTGCGTTATACCATGAACGACAAAGAGGTTGATGAAATCGTCCATTCCCCCCATCCGGATTTGACTTTCACCCGTTTATGGACTATGAAGGAGGCCGTTCTGAAACTCTCGGGCGAGGGTATCCGTGACGACATCAAGAATGTGTTGACAGACATACCCAATCATTTTACCACCGTTGTTAATCAACGACGGGGCTATGTGTATTCTGTTGTCTATTAAAAGTTGAAGATGTGGTGGAAACCACTGATACGGAACACCTCCTTCACATCCTGGTTCATGTTTATGAGGGTGACGGTTCCATTCAGTTGTTCACTATGACGTTTCAGTTGCATGAAGAAACGCAGTCCTGACGAACTGATATACTCTAAGTCCTTACAGTCGATGATGAGTTGGTTGCTTGCCATTTCAATGATGCGATTCAGTTCCTCGCCCATTTGAGCAGTTGTCACAGTGTCAAGTTCTCCGTTTAGGGCAACTACCACTTCGCCTCCGTTTCGTCGAATGTTGATTTTCATAATGCTGTCTTATTGGTAATGCACATCAATGTGATATCGTCCATCTGTATCGTCTTCCCGGCAAACTTGTTGGTGTCGTTGATGATACTGTCTATCATTGTGCTGAGGGGTTCAGTATAATGCGCCTGAACAATATTCAGCAGATAATCCTCCCCCATCAGTTGGTGAGCCGAATTGCGAGCCTCTGTGATACCATCGGTATAAAGCACAAGGCGCGACCCCTCAGGGAAGAATGCTCCATACTGCCTATAGGGGAAGTTGGTCTGATAACCCAGTGGAATGTCCGGATCCATTTCCATGAAACTGTTGTTGAGTATGGGTGGATTATGTCCGGCATTGCAATAAGTCATCAATTCATGCTTCATGTCGATTTTTCCCACGAAGGCGGTGACGAACAGTAAACTGGGATTGCGCTCCGACAGCACGTCGTTAATCTCGCCCATGATTTCAGCGGGTGTACTGAAATGGCGTGCTGCCATACGGAAGAGGTTGACTGTTGCTGACATCATCATGGCAGCAGGAATACCCTTTCCGCTCACATCGCCAATGATGAAATAGAGCGTGTCGTTTTCTTGGTAAAAGTCGTAGAGGTCTCCTCCCACCTCTTTCATTGGCAACAGCGTTGCATGGAGTTCCTCAGGGAAATCACGCCTTACGATATCCATCTGAATGCCATGGGCTATACGCATCTCCCTATCCATTATCTTCTTCTGTTGTTGGGCTGCATTCAGCGAGGTGATGGTGTAAATAGTCCTCCTGACAATAAATGCCAGCAACAGCATTCCCAACAGCAACAATCCAAGGGTGACGAGATTGAGGACGGTAGATTGACCATAGATAGCTTTCTTCGGACAGGAGAGCTGCACTACAACATCACTGTATTTCAGCTTTTTGCTGTCCCTGAAGTAATTAGTATTGCTTAATTTTGTTTCGCCAGACGATATGAGTACTTCGCCTTTATCGTTAATTAACTGACAGATGCTGCCAGGATAGGGCTCTGCTTCTTTCAGAATCTTTTCCAACTGCGCCAGTTCCATGTCTATGCAGAGCACACCTACCACCTTTTTCCCTCGATGCAGGGGGCGTGTCAGGGACAAAATGTAGATGCCGTTTTGTGTGTCGTCTATATAGGGGTTACTCCAGTGGCCATTTTTCTTCTTGTTCTTAATTCCTTCACGATACCAGTTCAACTTGGTGTAGTCATGATGAATACCGCCTATATCTTCGGAAATAATCTCATTGTCTTCACGAATGCAGCGAGGCTCAAACCAGTGGCCTTTCTCAGGATAGAAATAGGGGACAAAGGCGATGGCGGCTCCTTTGATGTTTGGGTTTTCCTTTATGATATAGTGGGTGATATCCAGCATTTTGTCTGCATCTGCCAAGCTTAAATAAGCCTGGTCAGCCATTTCCTCTATTGCGAACTCAGCGTTCTTAAACTCCGACATGATTTGCTGTTCCACGATGATTAGCTCACGATTGACTAACTTTCGTGCATCCTCATCGTCATTTCGGACACTGATATAATATTGTACGGCCAAGATGAGGATGACCATTGTGGTGGCAACCAACAGGGCAGGAATGCCGCCAATGCGGAGTTTGTTAATGATATTATTCATTGTTACTGTTCTATTGGGCGCAAAAATACTATTTTTTTTTAAAATGTAAAAGCACATATTCATATTTTTTTGTATCTTTGCACCGAATGTGTCAGAAATAATAACTAAAACAGCATAAAACAATGAACAAGAATGAGAAGTTTGTAATTACAATTAATCGTGAAGTCGGTTCAGGTGGACGCACTGTTGGTGAGAAACTGGCAGCTAAGTTGGGAGTTCCTTTCTACGACAAGGCGCTGATTAAGGCCTTGGAGGAGAAATACCATCTGACCGTCAATGAGATAGAAAAGCTGAAAGGCGAAAAGAACGACTGGTGGTCTGAATTCACCAGTATGTTGCCCTTTGGTGACAGTACCAAGTACTATACGGTTAAGGAGGGACAAGAGCCCGAAGTCTTGACGACAGAAGAATTGTTCAGGGCTGAGCAGGAGATTCTGCAAGGTATTGCCAACAATGGTTCCTGCGTCATTGCCGGTCGTAGCGGATTCTATGTGTTCCGCAAGCATCCCAATCATCTCAGTGTGCTGATCCATGCCTCTCAGGAGGCCCGTGTCCAGCGCATCATGCGTAAAAAGAATGTCTCGGAAAAAGAGGCGGAGAAAATCATTGAGACGGTTGACACGATGCGTGAAAACTATGTCAATCGCTATACAGGTATGTCGCGTTACAACACCAAGATGTACGATTTGGTCATCAGTATGGATGGCCTGAGCGAAGACGACGCAGCATCACTCATTTTTGACTATATTCAGAAAACATCAAAATAATCAATCAAACGACAATCATATTATGAGATTAGACGGAAGACGCGAAAGTTCGAATGTGGAAGACCGCCGTGGTATGGGCGGTGGCGCAAAAGCCGGTCTTGGCATCGGTGGTATCATTATGGTAGCTCTCTTTGCCTGGCTCTCGGGAGGCGATCCCGTATCGGCTGTTATGCAGCAGATGCAGGAGAATACCTTTGGAGGTAATACGGAGATAGAGAAGAACCAGCCTGAGTTTACTGAGGAGGAACAGCAGTTGGCCAAGTTCTCTACACAGATTCTTGCTGGTACGGAAGATGTGTGGACAGAGATATTCCGCCAGCAGGGCGCACAGTACGAGGTGCCTAAGATGGTGCTTTATACGGGTGGTGTGGCAACAGCCTGCGGACAGGGTTCTGCAGCAATGGGTCCCTTCTATTGCCCAGGTGACCAGAAACTGTATATCGACCTGTCGTTCTTCACCACGATGAAGCAGCAGTTGGGTGCAGATGGCGACTTTGCCTATGCCTATGTGATTGCCCACGAGGTGGGTCACCATGTGGAATACCTCACAGGCATCCTGGCTAAGGTACACGAACAAATGTCGAAGCTCCCTGAGGCTGAGGCCAATAAACTAAGTGTACGCCTGGAGTTGCTGGCCGATTTCTATGCCGGTGTATGGGCACATCACGACAATAAGCGTTTCAGTTCTTTGGAGGTTGGCGACATTGAAGAGGCCATTAGTTGTGCGCAGGTCATTGGCGACGACTATTTGCAGAAGAAAGCCCGTGGCTATGCCGTTCCTGAGTCGTTCAACCACGGCACCAGCAAGCAGCGCATGAAGTGGTTCAAACTCGGACTGGAAACAGGCGATATTACAAAGGGTACGACTTTCCAGTGCTCTGATGCTGAACTCTAATAATAAATAAGGTATGAAACGAATCCTATTGGCAGCCTTCCTCATGGCTGCCACTACTGTTTGGGCGCAGTTCGGACCAGAGCCCGACTTCGACAGCAAGTATGCAACCGAACTGGTGAAGGCAGGAGTGCAGGCTCCCGACTTCAAGATGAAAACCATTGACGGTAAGACTTTTAAGCTGTCGCAGTTGAAAGGTAAGACGGTGGTGCTCGACTTCTGGGCATCGTGGTGTCCTGACTGTCGCAAGGATGCCCCCGAAGTGGTGAGGATGTATAAAGAGTATGCCCCTCAGGGCATTGAGTTTGTGGGCGTCTCGATGGATACCGACGTGGAGGCTTGGCGCAAGGCATGTGAGCAGTTCGGCATCACCTATACGCAGGTGAGCGAATTGAAGAAATTCAAGGAGACCGACATTGCCAAGGCGTATGGCGTGAAATGGATTCCCTCGATGGTTGTTGTCGATAAGGAAGGCAAGGTAGCCCTCTCTACGGTGCTGACCTATAAAGTAGATAAATACCTGAAGGAATTGCGCCCCACAGGCTTTAAGCCTATCAGGGAGCGTGTCACCATCGACGGTGATCATGGCAAGCTGCAGGCTGTTATCCAGAAGCCCGATTTGAAACCAGGGCAGCAATGCCCGATGGTGGTGTTCTGTCATGGTTTTGGCGGTACCAAGGAAGGTCCCCTCTTCGAACTCATTACCGACTCGTTGCAGAAACACGGCATTGCCTCCATCCGTTTCGATTTCAATGGTCACGGAGAGAGCGAGGGAAAGTTCGAGGACATGACAGTGCCTAATGAAATTAATGATGCCAAGAAGGTCATTGAGTATGTACGTGATTTGCGCTATGTTTCTAAGATTGCCTTGGTGGGCCATTCTCAGGGGGGCGTGGTAGCTTCCATGACGGCAGGCGAACTGGGCAGCGACATCAGTGCTGTGGTATTGATGGCTCCTGCTGCCGTACTCCGCGACGATGCTATCCGTGGCTCTACGTTCGGCAAGCAGTACAACCCGTTGGATCCTCCAGAGTATGTCGAGTTGTGGGGACCTCAGCGCTTAGGTCGTAACTATATCAAAACAGCTTTCTCGCTTCCTATCTATGAGACAGCAGCAAACTATCACGGACCAGCCTTGATCATTCATGGTAATGGCGACCGTATTGTTCCGTACACTTATGGGTTGCGTTTCCATCAACAATGGAAGGGTTCTGAGTATGTTCTTCAGGAATATTTCGATCATGGTTTCTCGCAGAACATCTATCGCACAACGGATATTGTCAGTGACTTCCTCCTGCGGACGTTGAAATAAAAAAGAAAGCGGTTGAACATCTCAACCGCTTTTCTTTTGCTATTTGTTTTTGTTATTTTATCAGATTGCCCAAGATGTCGCGGGTCAGTTCCTTCGTCACGGAACGGGTAGCAGCACTGGTGGCATTCTTTACCACTCTGCCTGTTGCCGATGATCTCGACTTGGTCTTCTTACCTGTCACCTTGTCGCTGACATAGGTACCGAGAATGGCAGCAATGGTGGATGTAATGGCTGTAATGATAGCCTTGAACACCTTACTCATGATGCCGGGCTTCTGCTTTTCTTCCTTCTTCTTCTCTGTTTCAGCTACCTCTGTTTCCTCTGCCTCGGCAAGAGCTTGTTGCTCAGCTTCGGCAATCAGCACCTCGAATGCACTTTGGCGATCAATGGGTGTGTCGTATTTACCATAGATGCGACTCTGCTTGATGATGTCCAGCCGCTGTCCTTCCGTGATAGCTCCAATCTGTGAGAGAGGGAACAGAATCTTGGCACGTTCTACCATAGACGGTGCACCCTTCTCGTCGAGGAAACTCACCAATGCCTCACCCGTCTCCAGATTCATGATGGCTTCGTCGGTCTTGAATTCTGGGTTGGCACGGAAGGTGTCGGCAGCAGTCTTTACTGCCTTCTGGTCTTTCGGAGTATAGGCACGCAGGGCGTGTTGTACACGGTTACCCAACTGTCCGAGGATATTTTCGGGGATATCGGTAGGACTCTGGGTGATGAAATAAATGCCCACGCCCTTCGAACGAATCAGGCGAATCACCTGTTCAATCTTGTCGAGCAGTGCCTTCGAGGTGTCTGTAAACAGCATGTGTGCCTCGTCGAAGAAGAACACGAGTTTCGGCAGTGCTAAGTCGCCCACTTCGGGCAGGGTGGAGTAGAGCTCGGAGAGCAACCACAGCAGATAGGTGGAATATAGCTTGGGCTGCATCATCAGTTTGTCTGCAGCCAGCACGTTCATCACACCCTTGCCACCCTCGCACTGCATCAGGTCATAGATGTCGAACGACGGTTCACCGAAGAACTTATCAGCACCCTGTGACTCCAACTGCAGCAGTGCACGCTGGATGGCTCCAATCGTTACCGACGAAATATTACCATATTTGGTGGTGTATTCCTTGGCATGTTTCGACACCCAGTCGAGCATCGAGCGCAAGTCCTTCACGTCAATCAGCAACAGTCCGCGCTCGTCAGCGATACGGAACACAATGTTCAGCACACCGTCCTGCGTCTCGTTGAGGCTCATCAGTCGCGACAACAGTTGCGGACCCATCTGCGAGATAGTGGCACGCATAGGGTGACCCTGTTCTCCGAATACATCAAAGAAACGCACGGGACATGCCTGGAACTCAGGATTCTCAATACCAAACTCAGGCATGCGCTTCTCGATGAAGCCACTCAGTTTGCCGACCTGCGAAATACCGCTGAGGTCGCCCTTCATATCTGCCATGAAACATGGTACACCAGCCTGGCAGAATGTCTCTGCCATCACCTGCAGGGTGACTGTCTTACCAGTACCTGTAGCACCGGCTATCAGTCCGTGGCGATTCGCCATCTTACCTGTAATCGAAAGCGCTCCGTTGGCGCAGTGGGCAATGTATAGCCCGCGTTCTTTGTCGTACATAGTCTCTTATAGTTTCATTATATCGTTATATCGGGATTTCGATGTTGGTTATAGATTCGCCAACTCAATCACCTTGTCAACAGCTGCACTGAGTCCATCGACATTCTTACCGCCAGCCTGAGCGAAATGGGGCTGACCGCCGCCGCCACCCTGAATCAGTTTGGCTGCTTCGCGAACCATCTGTCCGGCATTCAGTCCGTGGTCGCTCACCATATCGTCGCTCATCATGATTGACAGCTGGGGCTTGTCGTTGTCGTGTGAACCGATAACGCAGAGCAGTGAGCCTTCTACGCTGGCACGTACCTTGAATGCCAGATCCTTGGCAGCGGCTGGCGCCATGGGCAGTACGGCAGTAATCACCTTCACGCCATTCACGTTGCGGGCCTTTTCTACCATTCTCTGTGCAGCACGCTCCACAGCCTGGGCCTGGAAGCCCTCAATCTCCTTCTTCATGTGGTCGTGCTCCTCAATATATTTCTGGATGACACCCTGCAGATCCTTGGCATTGTTGAAGAAAGCCTTGATGTTCTTCAGGATATCTTCCATCTGGTAGAGACGCTCTTCGCAGTCCTTTCCAGTAGTGGCCTCAATACGGCGGATGCCGGCTGCAACACTGCTCTCACCGATAATCTTGAAGAAACCGATGCGACCTGTGCTTGTGGCATGAATACCACCACAGAACTCGCACGACGGACCGAAGCGTACCACGCGCACCTTGTCACCGTATTTCTCACCGAACAGGGCAATGGCTCCCAGTTTCTTGGCCTCGTCGAAAGGCACGTCACGATGCTCGTCGATATGAATGTCCTGACGAATCATGTCGTTCACCATACGCTCTACCTCACGCAACTCCTCGTCAGTCACCTTCTGGAAGTGCGAGAAGTCGAAACGCAGCGTGTCGGGGCTCACGAACGAACCCTTCTGCTCTACGTGGTCGCCCAGCACCTGCTTCAGTGCATAGTCCAACAGGTGGGTTGCCGTATGGTTGGCAGCCGATGCATTACGCTTGTCTGTATCTACACAAGCCATGAACTCAGCCGATGGGTCTTTGGGCAATTGCTTGACGATGTGTACGCTCTGGTTGTTCTCGCGCTTGGTGTCGATAATCTCGATAGTCTCGTTCTCGTTCACCAATACACCGCAGTCACCTACCTGTCCACCCATCTCTCCGTAGAAAGGAGTGGCATCGAGCACCAGTTCATAGAACTCGTTCTTTTTCTGTGTCACCTTGCGATAGCGCAGGATATGGCAGTTGTATTCTGTATAGTCGTAGCCCACGAACTGCTGTTCGCCAGCCTTCAGCTCTACCCAGTCGCTGTTTTCAACGGCAGCAGCGTTACGGGCACGCTCCTTCTGCTTCTGCATCTCCACGTTGAACTGCTCTTCATCTACCGTGAAGCCGTTCTCGCGACAAATCAGCTCAGTCAGGTCGAGGGGGAATCCGTAGGTGTCGAACAGACGGAAAGCCTGTACACCGTCCAGCTGACTCTTACCCTCAGCCTTCAATTTGTCCATAGCATCATTCAGCATCGAAATACCCTTGTCGAGGGTACGCAGGAACGAATCTTCCTCTTCCTTGATCACCTTGGTAATCAGTGTCTGCTGCGCCTTCAGTTCGGGGAAGGCGTCGCCCATCTCGTGAACCAGTGTGGGAACGAGTTGATAGAGGAAACCTTCCTTCTGTCCGAGGAATGTGTAGGCATAGCGCACTGCACGGCGCAGGATGCGACGAATCACGTAGCCAGCCTTGGCATTCGAAGGCAGCTGTCCGTCGGCAATCGAGAAGGCTACAGCTCTCAGGTGGTCGGCACAAACGCGCATGGCCACGTTGATGGCATCTTGTTCCTTGCTGATGGGGTTCTCTGTCTCCTCTTCGAAGGTGAAGTATTTCAGACCAGTGATGTCCTGTTCTGCTTTGATGATGGGCTGGAACACATCGGTGTCGTAGTTAGAGTGCTTACCCTGCATCATACGAACCAGACGCTCGAATCCCATACCAGTGTCAATGACATTCATAGAGAGCTTCTCCAGCGAGCCGTCAGCCTTGCGGTTGAACTGCATGAACACAAGGTTCCATATCTCTATGACCTGTGGGTCGTCCTGGTTGACGAGCTCACGCCCCGTCTTGCCAGAGGCGGCTTTCTGTTCTGGTGTACGAGAGTCAACGTGAATCTCAGAACAAGGACCACAGGGACCTGTGTCGCCCATCTCCCAGAAGTTGTCGTGCTTGTTACCATTGATGATATGATCTTCTGGCACATGCTTAGCCCAGTATTTCGCTGCCTCATCGTCACGAGGGATATTCTCCTCGGGTGAGCCTTCGAATACGGTAACATACAAATCCTCGGGATTCAGTTTCAACACGTCCACCAGGTATTCCCAAGCCATGTCGATGGCGCCCTCTTTGAAATAGTCGCCAAACGACCAGTTGCCCAGCATCTCGAACATGGTGTGGTGGTAGGTATCATGACCTACTTCCTCCAGGTCGTTGTGCTTTCCGCTCACGCGCAGACACTTCTGAGTATCGGCTCGGCGACGTGGCTCTGGGTCACGTGTTCCCAATATAATATCCTTCCACTGGTTCATACCTGCGTTGGTGAACATCAGTGTAGGGTCGTCTTTAATCACCATAGGGGCAGAAGGCACGATAGCGTGCTGTTTCTGCTCGAAAAACTTCTTAAACGATTCGCGAATCTCGTTAGCTGACATCATTGTTGTTTACTATTTTAACTATTTACTTTTTACAATTTGCCTGCAAAGGTATAAAAAAACGGGCGAAATACAAAGTATTTGCCCGATTTTTATCGTAATTGTGCCGTTAGTCACTTTTCACTTCCACCCTTCCTTCTTCCATTCCTTTTCCCTCGCACGCCACCTTGATGGTGCCAGCATCCTTCGTGCTCTGCACAATCACCTGGGCACAGCCGTTGAAGGCAGGAATCTGGAATTCCTTGCAGTCCTTGTCTTTCGGGTGGTCGCTACCCATGTAGGCAGGGTCACCGTTGCCCACACCGATGATGCGCCCATTGCCTTCCACGCGGAATGTCAGCATCTGACAGGCATCAGGCACCGTGCGCCCCTTGCTGTCCTGCAGTTCTATGTTCACCACAGCCACGTCGCGTCCGTCAGCATGCAGACTGGTGCGGTCGGTCTTTACCACTATCTTTTTGGCATCCTTGGTGGTCTCTATCGTCTCGGTCATGATGCACTTTCCATTCTTATAGCCCCTTGCCACCACTTTGCCAGGCTTGTAGGTGGCCTTCCATTTCAGGTGTCCGTTCTTGGGCATGGCCTGTCGTCCCAACTGCTTTCCGTTCACCTCCAGTTCCACCTCGTCGCAGTTGCTGTATGCCCACAGCTCTATCTCTTCGCCCTCATGCCCTTTCAGGTTCCAGTGGGGGAATATGTGCAGGGTAGGCTCGTCCGTCCACCACGATTTCAGATACCATGCCTCGTCTTTCCAGAATCCGCAATAGTCCAAGATACCGAACTCCGAGTCGTGGGCAGGATAGCTCAGCGGATTAGGTTCTCCGCGATAGTCGAAACCGGTCCAGTAGAACAGTCCTGCTGCCCAGGGGCGCTCGTCATAGAATTTCCATCCGCGCTCGATACGGTTCTCCGTGCCGTCCTTGTCGGCAGTCATGTTCATGCTCACCATGTGGCCCTTGTCGTCGGGTGTGGTGAAGTACACGCCGCGTGTTCCGCATCCTGTTGTCTCCTCTGTACCCACTATCCTCCAGTCGGGATGAGCCTTCTTGCGATTGTCCACGTCGTTCTGCAGGATATAGTTGAATCCCACGACGTCGAGCCCCTTAATCATTTCGCTGCCACCGGCATTGGCAATGGTCGACGGGCGTGTGGGGTCCAGCAGTTTCGTATATTCCCTCATGGCAGCAGCAATGCGTGTACCCTGAACGGTGTTCTCAATGCCCCATTCCTCGTTGCCGTCGCTCCACATGATGACGCTGGGGTGATTTCTGTCGCGCTTGATCATCCGCTCCAGCAGTCTCAGGTGCTCCTGGTTGATACCCGTCAGCCGGTTCTCGTCAATCACCAGTATTCCCTCCCTGTCGCAGATGTCGAGCAGGGCAGGTGTCATGGGGTTGTGCGACGCACGGTAGGCATTACATCCGAAGGCCTTCAACTGGCGAATGCGCCAAGCCTGCAGCGCGTCGGGGATGGCAGCACCCACACCCGCATGGTCCTGGTGCATATTCACACCCTTCAGTTCCAGCGGTTTGCCGTTCAGCAGAAAGCCCTTTTCGGCATCAAAGGCTATCTCGCGGAATCCCGTGGTCGTCTCGTATCTGTCCACCACCTCGTTGTTCACCCTGACTGTCGTTATCACCTTATATAGATAGGGGTCGTCGGGACTCCACATGTGTGGCTCGAAGACGGTCATCAGCTGTTTGCACTTCACCGTTTCCTTACCCCTTATCGTCACTATCTCGCGTGCAGCATAGTCCACATCCTTGCCCTCGGCATTCACCAGTTTGTTTGTCACCATCACCTCCAGTGTCTCCAGACTGCTGTTGTGCACCTCCGTCTCTACCGTTACCTGCGTCTTGATAGATTTGGTGGTGAAGTCGGAATAGACAAATGTTCCGAAGGGTGCCACACTCACCTTGCCCGTCTTCACCAGCCAGGCGTCGCGATAGATGCCGCCACCCTCGTAGAACCAGCCCTCTTCCAGCGAGGCATCAGCCCTTACGCAAATCAGGTTGTCACCCTCGTAGTTCATGTATTCCGTCACGTCATACACCTGTGTGGCATATCCGCTGGGCTCCGATCCTAAATAGAACCCATTGAACCACACCTGAGCGTTACGGAAAATCCCGTCGAACTGCAAATAGTAGTGGTCCAACTTTTCACTTTTAACTTTTAACTCTTCACTCCTAATAATTTTCCTATACCATCCCACACTCGTTTCCGGATACTTATATCCTACTGTCTTATAACCGTGCGAATGACTGGCTGTCGGGGCATAGGGTAGGGTAGTCACCCAGTCGTGGGGCACGCGCACTTCCTCCCATGTCGAGTCGTCAAACTTCGGCGAGTAAGGACCCTCGTTGTGTATGGAGTTCGCCTTCGTCAGATAGTTAAAATACTCCGTGCCGCACCCGAAGTCCTTCTGTGGGTCAGAGGCATTGCCAAAAGCAAACTTCCATCCCTCGTCCAGTCGGATTACTTCACGCTCACCTTGTCCACTCGTGGTCAGTACTGCCATCCAGACAGCCACTACCGTCAACCAATACTTTATTTTCATATCGTTCCTCAGATGATTCAAAAACCAATACCAATTCCTCCGCTGATGAAGTATCCCCTCGATGGTTTCTTCCTCAGTTTCTCTCCCTTCAGATTGTAGAAACCCTCTTGGGGCTGGCGCGTGGCGTGTGTCGGTATGATGACCGTATATTTGTCCCATCCGGGCATATCGCTCAGCTCTATCGTCCGCGCGTCGTTCATACATTTCTTCCATTCCTCCTTGCTGGTCTTGTCGATGAATTTGCCGCCCCATGTCTGATACCACGGCATCCACCACGACCACACGGCTTCCTCGTCAAACTCCCTGTCAATGTCGGGTATCGGACCGTTTTCAGCCAGCGCAATCATCTTCTTTCCGTTGCTGAGCGTTTTCAGTTTGTCGAATGCCACATAGTTGCTCGCATAGTCGAACGCCTCATTATAGATGTCCACCGAAATGATGTCGTAATATTCCTCGCCAGGGTTCCAATCCTTGTCGTTCTCACCAGTGTTCCACACCCATATCACGTTGTGAACACCCTTCTGGTTCACCATCTCGTCGTAAATCAGCCAGTAGAGTTTCTTGAAGTTCTCAGCGCCCTCGCGCCCCCACCAGAACCAACCCCCGCTCGCCTCGTGCAGTGGGCGGAAGATGCAGGCCATACCCTCCTGCTGCATATCCAGGAAGATGTCGGCTATGGCGTCAATATCACTCACCATATTCTTATAGAGCGTCGAAGACTTGTTCCAACTGCCGTCAGCCTTCATCGCATTCGAAATCTTCATATTGCCGCATTTCTCCGTATAGAACTCATTCGTCACACGGCTCGGGTCGCGCCAGTGCCAGGTGAAGGCGGGCAGTCCGCCACGCCTGTACGTGTCCTTTGCCAGCGCAATCGTCTTCTCGCTATAGGTCATGTTATACGATTCACCTGCGTCCTTGCCTGTGGTGTTCATGAAGTCGAATCCTATCAGTGCGGGATATTTCCCCGAAATGTCGTACACCATCTTCACGTCGTCGTGTTGTCTCACGTCACCGTTTCCCGACGTCATGTCGCCTGTCATGATGCCCGAAATAGTTTTCTTTCCGAAGTTATTGTATAGAAAGGCATACATCTTCTTCGCGCTCCCCGTTGCCTGCTGGTCAACAGGTGCCTTGACAATATCGAACACCACCGAACTGCTGCTCTTCTCTATGCGTATATAGTCGATGCGAAACCACGTCCACGAGGGTGTAATCACCATCGCATTATTGCCTTTAGCCAGAAAGAAAGTACCCACTTCCACTTCAGCCAGACTGTTCACCTTAAAGTTCACCTTGTTGTTGCTCACGGTCAGCGCCACCTCTTTCTCGCCACCGATACCTTCCCCCTTCACGCAGATGGTGTACTTCCCCTTTTCCGGAGCATTGAAGTTAAAGGTAATTTTGGCATTGTTCTCTGTCAGCTGCAGCGCCTTGCCTCCCGAATACTTACTGTCGTTAGTCACCGTGCAGTTCTCATACGAAGCCGTCTCAGCCTCCAATTTTGTCTGAGCCCAGGTGGGCATCATCATAGCCAGCAGACAGCCGGAAATCATCAGTCTTTTAGATTTCATCATTGTTACGTAGTTCTTGGTTCTCTCTATTTGTTTGCAAAGGTACGAATAAGCGAGGATAATACAAAATAAAACCTGTTTTAATTTTGATTGTCGAGCGAAAGCATCTTAGATTTCAAATCAAAGAACTACAACTTTTTCGGGAATAGCGTCAACTTTACCAGCAATGGTAGTCAACTGTATCAGTACAAGACAAAATCCAGACCCCTGTATTTTTGGTTGGTTCGCAAAATTCTTTACATTTGCATTACCAATTGGAGGAAAGGAAAGACGCCGATGTCGAGTGCGATTTATTTTGTAGGCCTACTAAAAATTTTTCGCAGGCGAGCCAAATAACAACAACCGACCTTACCCCGACTCTCTCCTTCAAAGAGAGAGGAATGAGAGGTAATGAAAAAACTTTACGAAGGATGAAGGCTGATGTCCAACTCAAAAACGCTATTTTTACTATTTTCCACCAAAAACTTGGAGAAATAAAATAAATAACGTAACTTTGCAGAAACAAACAACGACGGTTATGGCATTGAATCTGAACAAAAATCTGAAGATGTACTACTCCATTAAGGAGGTGGCTGAGATGTTTGGCGTCAACGAGAGTACGCTGCGTTACTGGGAGACGGAGTTCCCTTATCTGAAGCCTAAGACAAGCGGACCTGCCAAGATACGCCAGTATCAGGAGAAGGACATAGAACAGATAAAGTTGATTCACAACCTGGTGAAGGTGCGCGGATTTAAGTTGGCTGCTGCCAAGCGCATCATCAATGCCAATCGCGATGGTGCCGATAAAAAATCAGAAGTGCTCACGAAACTGATTAGCATTCGTGAGCAACTCCAATCCTTGAAAAAACAAATGGACTATCTGCAATAGTCCATTTATTTTTTTTGTCATACGCTATTATCGTTTGATGAATACGACGCGGCGGTTCTGGGCGCGACCGGCTTCGGTCTTGTTATCGGCAATGGGTTCGTGAGAGCCCTTACCTACTGCCTTCAGATTGAATCCGTCAACACCTAAGCCTTCGAGCGCCTTGACAATGGCCTCGGCACGCTGCTGCGACAGTGGGTCGTTCACCTTGTCGGAACCCTGGTTGTCGGTATGTCCCTGTACCTCGAAGCGAGCCGATGGGTTCTTCTTCATATAGTCGGCTATCTTCATGATCTCGATCATTGACTCCTGCTTGAGGGTAGCCTTGCCTGTGTCGAAGAGGATGTTGTTGGTCACAAACTGTCCTGTCTCCTGAATGGCCTTCTCGACAGCCGAGATGTCCTGTGCATTGCGGTCGTAGAGTGCTACGGCCCCCTTGGCAATCACCACGTTGCGGATGAAGGTGAGGTTCTGATATTCGAAAGGAACCTGGAAGCACATCCATGTAGGTTGGTTGACGCGTGGGAGATTTACCACACGCTTGTCGTTGAAATAAACCTTCAGCGCACGCTTGTTGAACGACAGGGCCACATGGATCCAACCTTTCTTGAACGAGTACTCAAAAGCTCCCTCCTTGTTTCCATTGAAATAATAGCTATGTTCTTGGGTATCACAGACACCATGTTTCAGAACGAAGGCTGTCAAGTCGCCTGAGTCATATCCCTCGCCGGGGAACTCCGAGCGGTCTTTGGTAACAGCAAGAATCAGTTTGATGTCATTCAAGCCAATATCGTCCTTGCTGGGCCAATAGTAGAAATCGTATTCAATGGTGAACTCTTCAGGCAGATATGCACCCTGCTCCTTGATGAGGGGCTGTATCTGGGCATTTTCAGTAGGATTGATGGCTTTTACACCGGCAATAGTCTTGACCTCAGTCGTACCTGAGAACATATCCCACTTAGAGGGGAACTCGCCCACCTGCTCAGCAGTGATATCATCTTGGAACATGATGACTGAGCCACGCTTGAAGTCAGAGGATGTGGCTACCTGTGGGTTGTCGTCGGCAGCTTCAACTTCTGCGTCATTTTCCTTGTCCTTCTTGCCCTTCTTGCCCTTAACGGCATCGGTGGCAGCGTCTTCTGTCTTGTCGAGGGCTTTGTCGATACCTCGGTCAATAGCGCTCTCCACTTTGCTTCTGGCTTTCCATTTGGCTGATTCCTTTACACGGTTGAAAAGGCCCTGGGCTTCTGCTGTCATTGCAATAGCGAATAACATGGCAAACATAAATACTAGTTTTTTCATAAGCAATAATGTTTAAAGATTTAGTTTTATGTAATAATGATTAGGGATTCCATTGGTCGTTGATGCTGAACACCCGCTCGGGAGTGATGGCCTGGGCTTCTTTCTTGGTCAGTTGGCGGCTCCAGGCAACACGGCCCTGGGTGGCTGCGCCCTCGCCTCGGTTGTTATACTCCATGTAGCGGGCAGTCTGCTCACGGTTCTTCTGCCAGTGGTGCCATCCCTCGGGACGTATCTGGCGGGGCAGGTCGCAATTCATGAAGAGGGTGTAGCCATAGTCGCGCCAGGGGCGTCCCAGATAAACCTTCGTAACACCTTCGGCAGGCGTGATGCGACAGTTGTTGAACACGTAGCCGTAGGGCACGTCCTGCGGGGTGGAGGCTGCAGTGATGTAGGAGTCGGCCTTGCAGAAGATGTCGCAATGCTCGAACCAGGCGGTGGCAGGACCGAAGATGAAGTCGGTGGTGCCCTCGATGTAGCAGTCCTTGAACAGCTGGCGTGAATGGGCATTGCCCGTATAGATGGTGTCCTGATGGCCCAGGAAGCGGCAGTTTACGAAGGTGAGTTTGTCGCCAACGGTGAACAGGGCTACTGCCTGTCCCAGTCGGGCGGCATTGTTCTCGACAGTGATGTTCTTGAGGGTGATGTAGCTTCCGTCAATCCTCAGGGTAAAGGTGCGGAAGGTTCCCATGGGTTTGCCCGTAGGGGGATAGAGGATATTGGCATGGTCGTCCCATGTGATGATGGTGTTGTCGCGATCCTCACCGCATATCTCGATATTGGTGAGCGACTGTGGAATGACGATTTTCTCCTTATATACTCCCCGCTTGACGAAGATGACCTTATGGTAGTCCATAAAGGCGCGGCACACCTCAACGGCTTCTGAAATGTTACGAAACTCTCCCGTCCCGTCGCGAGCCACCACAATCGTATCCGGATTATCGTAACTCTTGGCTGTAGAAGTGAAAGTTGCAATAAATAAAAAGGTTAGTGTGAGTAGTTGTTTCATATTGTTACATAGTTTGTGTTACTTCTTGCAGGTCTTCAACATTTTTGAGCTGGTCGATGATGGTCTTCACGTCTTCGCGGTCGTGGACGCGGATTTCAATGTCGCCCTGGAAGACACCCTCTTCACTGGTGATGGTGAGCTTGTGGATGTTGACATTCATCTGCGACGAGATGACTTTCGAGATGTCCATGACCATACCTACACGGTCGATACCCTCGATATGGATGGTAGCGTCGAAGAAGAGGCGCTTGTGCATGTCCCATTTGGCATCCAGGATGCGGTTGCCGTAACTGGTCTTGAGCTTGTTGGCCACAGGACAGTCGCGCTTGTGAATCTCAATGCGCTTCTTGGTGTCGATGAAACCAAGGATGTCGTCACCCGGGATGGGGTGACAACAGCGACGGAAACGATACTGACTGATGTTGGTGTCGTTGATGTAGATGGGTTTCTTGCGATTGAACTTCTCGGGAACGATGAAGTAGTCGGGCTGCTCGTCGGCTTGCTTCGCCTTGCCCTTGCCCAGGAAAGGCACCAGTCGGCGCCATCCCGAAACACCGTTGGCGGAGTTCTTGCCATGCAGTTCGTCGATGTCTTTCTCGCCCAGCAGAATGGTCTTGTCGCCCAGTGACTGGAAGAAATCCTCCCTGCTGCGCGACTCATGGAAGGCAGCCAGCTGATCGGCTACAGCCACGGAGTTTTCAATATCGTTGTTCTTGAGGAAGGCACTGAGAATTTCCTCTCCCTGTTTCTGTATCTCGCGTCCGTTACGACGCAGGATGGCCTGGATCTTAGCCTTAGCCTTGGCAGTGGAAACGAAACTAATCCACGAACTCTGTACGTGTTGCGACTTCGAGGTGAGAATCTCCACCTGGTCGCCACTCTTCAGTTTATGACTCAGTGGCACGAGTTTATGGTTCACCTTGGCTCCGATACAGTGCGAGCCCAGGAAGGTGTGGATGCTGAAGGCAAAGTCGAGTGCCGTACAGCCCGTAGGCATGGTCTTGATTTCGCCCTTGGGGGTGAACACAAAGATTTCAGAGGCAAAGAGGTTGAGCTTGATGGCGTCGAGGAAGTCCATGGCGTCGGGCTGTGGGTCGTCAAGGATTTCCTTGATGGTGCGCAACCAGTCGTTCAGTTCGTTTTCGTCCTCGGTGAACTCCTTCTCCATGCCGTCCTTGTATTTCCAGTGGGCAGCAAAGCCCTGTTCGGCTATTTCGTCCATGCGGTCGGAACGTATCTGCACCTCTATCCATCGTCCCTGTTTCGACATGAGGGTGACGTGGAGCGCCTGATAGCCGTTGGCTTTCGGATGAGAGAGCCAGTCGCGCAGGCGGTCGGGGTGCGACTTATAGATTTTCGAGATGGCCACATAGATGTTGAAGCACTCGTTGATTTCCTCTTCGCGCTTGTCGGGGGTGAAGATGATGCGCACAGCCAGGATGTCGTAAACCTCGTCGAAGGTGACGTGCTTGTTCTGCATCTTGTTCCAGATGGAGTAGGGCGTCTTTACGCGCTCCTTAATCTGATATTTCACACCCATCTGGCGCAGCGACTCCTCGATGGGCGCTGTAAACTGGTCGAAGAGCTCATGGCGCTTGGCCTCGGTAGAGGCAAGCTTGGCCTTGATGCTGTTATATTCGTCGGGATGCTCGTACTGGAAACTCAGGTTCTCGAGTTCCGACTTAATCTTGTAAAGACCCAGACGGTTGGAGAGGGGCGCATAGATATACAGCGTCTCACCGGCAATCTTATACTGTTTGTTGGCAGGTTGCGACTGCAGGGTGCGCATATTGTGCAGACGGTCGCATATCTTAATGAGGATGACGCGGATGTCTTCGCTCATGGTGAGCAGCAGTTTCTTGAAGTTCTCTGCCTGGGCAGAGGCCTGTTCACCGAAGATGCCGCCGCTAATCTTGGTCAGACCGTCCACAATCTGGGCTATCTTAGGACCGAAGATGTTCTCAATGTCCTCGGTGGTATAGTCGGTATCTTCCACCACGTCGTGTAGCAGGGCAGCACAGATGCTGGTAGAACCCAGTCCCACTTCCTCGCAGGCTATCTGGGCAACAGCAATAGGGTGTAAGATATAAGGCTCGCCCGACAGACGGCGAACGCCCTTATGAGCCTGACGGGCAAAATTGAATGCCTTGGTGATGATATCAACTTTCTTACGATGACGTGATGCCAGATAACAGTCCAGCAGATGCTGGAAAGCGTCGTTGACTATCTGTTCGTCTTGGTCTTCGCGCAATTTCTCTTTTTCGTCTTCCATCATGCTTACACCTTATTATATATATTATCTGCGTCTTTTCTTTGATGACTTGCGACCGCCCTTGGCTTTCTTGCCGCCTTTGGCCTTCTTGCCAGCCCTGGCCTTCTTGCCGCCTTTGCTGTGCTTGGCAGCCTTACCGCCACGACGAGCCTTGACATGGCGACCGGCACGGCCCTTGCGACCTTTCTTCCACGAGCGCTTGCTCTTGTGGTAGTAGGTGGGGGTGTAGTCGTTGACTTCCACCTGAATACGGTTGGTCAGCAGTTCGCTGGCACGATAGTCGAGGATGGCATCCTGCTGCTCGATGAAACGGCTGATGTCAGCCTGTGGCAAACGCAGGGCATAGGGCTGGGTATTGCCGGGGATGATGTCGTGGCGATACATCGGGTTGAGGGCACGCAGCATATCAATGTCGAGATTCAGCACATGGGCAATCTGCTCAAGGTGCATCTTCTTATCAACCATCACCGTATCGGTCTTGGCAGGCAGACGACTGTTCATCGGACAGATATTGTGCAGCGAATAGTAGGTCATCATATAGTTGGCTGCTATGAAGGCAGGCACGTAGCCACGCGTTTCACGGGGCAGGTAAGGGTAAATCTGCCAGTAGTCCTTCGACCCGCCAGAGCGCTGGATGGCCTTGTTCACATTGCCTGGACCGCAGTTGTAGGCAGCAATCACCAGGTTCCAGTCGCCAAACACCTTATAGAGGTCGCTCAGCAGGTGGGCAGCAGCATAGGAAGCCTTGATGGGGTCGCGACGCTCATCGACCAACGAGTTGATCTGCAGGTTATACTGCTTACCAGTAGCCAGCATGAACTGCCAGAGACCGGTAGCTCCCACGCGCGAGACAGCCTTCGGATTGAGGGCCGACTCAATGACGGGCAGGTATTTCAGTTCGAGGGGTATCTGATAGGCTTCGAGCGCCTCTTCGAAGATAGGCATATAGAAATTGCCGGCTCCCAGACAGTAGGATATCGTTCCGCGAAGGCGCTGGGCATAGCGGTCGATGAAGTTCTGGACAACATTATTATGAGCCATCTCCATCACCGTAGGCATGCGCGACAGACGGTCGATGTACACCTCTTCGGGATAGTAGGGGTTCTCGTTCTTGAAATTACAGTCGTCAGAGGTGAGGTAGGTCTTTGCCATATACTCGCTGAGCAGACTGTCCAGGTCGTAGGTCATGGCCTCGGGGAAGTCAATCACTTCCTCGTTACCACTTTGGTCAATCACGACGAGTTCGTCTTCCTCATCAACTTCTTCTTCTTCTTCTTTTTCCGTCTCGTTCACCACGATTTGCGCCTGAACGGCGACGGACATGCCAAACAGGATGGCGAGCAGTAACAGAAATTTCTTGCTGATCATTCTTTATTTGGTTTTGTATTTTAAAAATTCAATTTGCAGTTGACACCGTACGACTGGGCTTGCAACGGATTGCCGCCACCATGATTGGGAATCACGGTGGGTTCGACCTTCAGCGACAGGTCTTTGGAAATATCGAAGGCCGACAGTTCGGCATCAACATAGGCGTCAATCACCGAAAGGGCATAGACACCTATCATTACAAAGATGCTGAGGTCGCGCCAACGACGGTATTTATCCTTACGGTTCTTGAAAATCTCCTTATAGCGTTCCTCGTTGCTTTTGTTGATTTCAACACCCAGGTGCAGGAACTTGTTGTACGAGGCCGTCGTGGGGTCGTTGTCCATGAGGTCTTGGTAGGCCTGCGCATAATCCTTATACATCATGTTGTTCCACGTGAGGGCATAGATGCAACCCAGGAAACCACCATAGATAAGGGGCAGTTTCCAGTATTTGCGGTTGTAGATCTGTCCGCCACCGGGGATGACGAGCGCCAGCCAAAGGGCTCGCTTGGGGTCGGGACGCCACGTGCTCCAGTCGCGTCTGGGCTTTACCAGTTTGGTGGAGTCAATCAATACCGACTGGGTGGGTTCTATCTCCTCGACAGTGATGACGGAATCGGCACGCGTCAGCGAGTCGATGCGTGCCATCATCATCTGGATGCTGTCGGCAGGTGTCTCGCGGCGTTCAGTCTGGGCTGTTACAGGAAGCCCCGTCACCATCATGCTGAGGATGACTAACGCACGGAATACAGATATGTCTTTCAGTTGTTTCAAAGCGTTCTATTTGTTATTTCACACTATCCAGAGCGCTCATGATACGCTCCAATTCCTCTTCGTTGTTGAAGGCGATGCTGATTTTGCCTTTACCCTTGGGCGAACAGGTCATTTGCACCTTGGTCTGGAAGAAATGGGCCAGACGCTGCTTCAGGATGTTAAACTCCTCGGGCATCTGTGACTTGGCAGCCACGCGACCTTTCGACGTCTGGATGTCATCGCCACTCTTCAAGGCCTGTACCAGTTCCTCTACCTTACGGACAGAATACTGTTGCTTCTGTATCTCCTTGAAGAGCTTGATCTGCGTGGAGGGACTTTCGATAGACAGCAGGGCACGGGCGTGTCCCATGTCAATCTCGTGGTTCTTCAGTGCCATCTGTACCTGTGCAGGGAGCTTCAGCAGACGCAGGTAGTTGGTGACGGCAGCGCGGCTCTTGCCCACACGCTTCGAAATCATCTCCTGTGTCATTCCCGTCGTCTCTGCCAGATGCTGGTAGGCCAGTGCCACCTCAATGGCGTTCAGGTCTTCACGCTGGATATTCTCCACCAGTGCCATCTCCATCACGCCCTCGTCCTCGACGGTGCGGATGTAGGCAGGAATACGCGTCAGTCCGGCTATCTGCGAGGCACGCCAACGGCGCTCACCAGCTATAATCTGGTATTTGCCTCCTTCCACCTGGCGCAATGTGATAGGCTGGATGATGCCTACCTCACTGATGCTGTTTGCCAATTCCTGCAGCGCCTCCTTGTCGAACTCGCGACGGGGCTGGTTGGGATTAGGCTCTATCAGGCTTATCTCTATCTCGTTGAGGTTGGAACTACCTTGGGTCTGAACGTTCCCGGTATCTATCAGCGCATCAAGACCGCGTCCTCCACCGATTTCGTCGAGTCCGCGTCCCAGCACGCTTCTGTCGTATTTCTTTCTTACAGCCATAAATTTTTCTTCTTGCTAAAGCAATGTGCCATTAGCTGTTTTTGTTGATGATTTCCCTTGCAAGTGCCAAATGGTTCTTCGATCCGGTGGAGTCGGTGTCATAGAGAATGACAGGTAGTCCGTGACTGGGACTCTCGGAGAGTTTGACATTGCGTTGAATGACGGTCTTGAACACCAGCTCCTGGAAGTGGCGCTTTACCTCGTCGTAAATCTGATTGGCAAGGCGCAGACGTGAGTCATACATGGTGAGCAGGAATCCTTCAATCTCCAGTTTCGGGTTCAGTTTGCTCTTGATGATGCGGATGGTGTTGAGCAGTTTGCTGATACCTTCCAGGGCAAAATACTCGCACTGCACCGGGATGATGACTGAGTTGGCTGCTGTCAGGGCATTGACGGTAATCAGTCCCAGTGACGGAGAACAGTCAATCAGGATGTAATCGTAGTCGTTGCGGATAGGAGCCAGCAAGTTACCAATGATTTTCTCTCTGTTATTCAGGTTGAGCATCTCTATTTCTGCACCCACCAGGTCGATGTGGCTCGGAATGATGTCAAGGCCCTCGACATCGGTGGTGTAGATGGCATCACGAATGTCAGCCTTGTCAATGATACATTCGTAGAGTGAACATTCTACCTCCTGAATATTTACGCCAAGACCGCTGGAGGCATTGGCCTGTGGATCGGCATCGACCACCAGCACCGTCTTCTCCAGGGTGGCAAGCGAAGCGGCCAGGTTGATGGTAGTAGTCGTCTTGCCTACACCGCCTTTTTGATTCGCTAAAGCAATTATCTTTCCCATAATCTATCTTTCACTTTCGTATATAATAGGCTGCAAAGTTACGAATAAGTGAGCAGAAAACCAAATTTTATTTGGATTTTCTCTAACGAGAGTAATTTCGGCGCTGTAAACTATCATATCTCACACTTTTTTATTAATTTTGCAGCCAAATAGCATTTTTTTGATGAATAGCGAAAAACCTTTCATACTGATTTCTAACGACGACGGCTATCAGGCAAAGGGCTTGAACAGTCTGGTGGACATGATTCGCGACATGGCCGACATACTGGTTTGTGCACCCGACAGCGGGCGCAGTGGGTCGGCATGTGCCTTTACGGCTGTCGATCCGCTGATAATGGTTCCTCAGAAGAAGGAGGAAGGACTGGAGGTGTGGTCGTGCAGCGGAACACCGGTGGACAGTGTCAAGTTGGCGCTGAACGAGTTGTGTAAGGAGCGCAGGCCGCAGATGGTGATAGGGGGCATCAACCACGGTGACAATGCCTCGGTCAATGCGCATTATAGCGGTACAATGGGCGTTACCCTTGAGGGTTGTATGAAATACATTCCCTCGGTAGCCTTCTCCTTGTGCAGCCACGACTATTTTGCCGATTTCAGTCCGCTCCGTCCCTACGTCCGCAGCATTGTGCGTAAGGTGCTGGACAACGGGCTGCCGAAGGGTGTCTGCCTGAATGTGAATTTCCCTGATACCGACAATTTCAAGGGTGTCAGGATATGCCGGATGGCGTATGGCACATGGTACGACGAGGCTGTCAAGCAGCGCCATCCCCGGGGTTACGACTATTGGTGGATGGTGGGAAAGTATAAAAACGACGAGCCCGAGGCAGAAGACACCGACAATTGGGCAGTCAATCACGGTTATGTTGCCGTCACTCCGACGAAGATTGACGTGACGGCTTATGAGGCAATGGAAAGTCTGAGAGATTGGGATTTATGAAGTATTATCTGATAGTAGGCGAGGCGAGTGGTGACCTTCATGCATCTCATCTGATGCAGTCACTGAAGAAAGAGGACGCTCAGGCTGAGTTCCGATTCTTCGGAGGCGATATGATGACCGCTGTGGGAGGCACGCGCGTCAAGCATTACAAGGAACTAGCCTATATGGGTTTTATTCCCGTCTTGCTTCATCTTCCCACTATCATGCGCAATATGAAAATGTGTCAGCAGGACATTCTCGACTGGCAACCCGACGTGGTCATCTTGGTCGATTATCCGGGCTTTAATCTGAAGATAGCCAAATTTGTCAAGGCCAATACCAAGATACCTGTCTATTATTACATATCCCCCAAGATATGGGCATGGAAAGAATATCGCATCAAGAATATCAAACGTGATGTTGACGAAATGTTCTCCATCCTGCCCTTCGAGGTTGATTTCTTTGAGAAGAAACACCATTACCCCATCCACTATGTGGGAAATCCGACGGCGCAGGAAGTGCGTGCGTTCCTGGCGCAGCCACCTCTTCCCTTGGAGCGAAAGGGGGGAGGACTGCCTGTCATTGCCCTTCTCGCCGGTTCGCGACGACAGGAAATCAAGGACAATCTGCCTGCCATGATTGAGGCAACGCGCCATCTGGCAGGGCAGTACGATATAGTGTTGGCTGGTGCCCCGGGCATTGAGCCCACCTACTATGAGCAATTCTTGCGTAATAGCAGTGTCCGTATGGTTTCCGACCAGACCTACCCTCTGCTCTCGCAAGCCACGGCAGCCCTTGTCACCAGCGGTACAGCCACTTTGGAGACGGCGATGTTCCGTGTGCCCCAGGTGGTATGTTACGAAACACCCATCCCCAAGGTGATAGCCTTCCTGAAGAAACATTTTATCAAGGTGAAATACATCTCGCTGGTCAATCTGATAGTTGACAGGGAGGTGGTGCCGGAACTGGTGGCCGACACCTTCAGTGTCGAGAATATCCGTCAGCACTTGGAGCGCATCCTGCCCGGCGGCGAGGCCCGCCAACGGATGCTGGACGGTTACGAAGAGGTGCACCGCCGTCTTGGCGACAGTCATGCTCCTGATGTGGCAGCAAGACTCATCTGTGAATTACTAAATCACAACAAATTTTAATACATACGTATGAAAACATTTTTATCTTTGTTGGGCTTCGATGCCCAGAAACATTCTGTTAAAGTGGAGATGATGGCAGGACTGACCACCTTCCTCACTATGTCGTATATCTTGGCTGTCAATCCGATTATCCTGGGTGACGCAGGTATGGAGAAAGGTGCTGTGTTTTCTGCCACAGTGATTGCTGCAGTGGTGGCTACAGCCGTGATGGCGTTTTATGCCAAAATGCCATTTGCACTGGCTTCTGGTATGGGACTGAATGCCTTCTTTGCCTACACGTTGGTGATCGTGATGGGCTACACATGGCAGGAGGCTTTGGCAGCGGTGTTGATTGAGGGTATTTTCTTCATTCTGCTCACCCTGCTGAAGGTTCGTGAGGCGATAGTCAATTCCATTCCTCTGAACATCCGGTATTCTATCTCTGTGGGTATTGGTTTGTTCATTGCCTTCATCGGTCTGAAGAATGGTGGTATCGTGGTGGTCAACGAGGCTACGGTAACTGGTCTCGGACCTTGGACCCCTACTTCCGTTGTAGCGATTAGTGGCATTCTGCTGGGTGCTATCCTGCTGACTTTGAAAGTGCGTGGCGCCCTGTTCTTTACCATTTTGATTATGACCGTGGTGGGCATTCCCTTCGGTGTGACTCAGATTCCTGAGCATTTTACTATCCTGAGCTTGCCTCACTCCATTGAGCCGATTGCCCTGAAAATGGATTTCACGCGTTTCATCTCGCTCGACATTGATTATTACATTGTTGTGGCTACACTGTTGTTCATGGACCTGTTCGACACCATCGGTACATTGATTGGAGCTTCTACAGGTGCCGGTATGGTGGATCATGCCACTGGCAGGATTCCCAACCTCAACAAATCGCTGATGGCTGATGCTATCGGTACAACGGTTGGTGCCCTTTGCGGTACATCTACAGTGACTACCTACGTTGAAAGTACAACGGGTATTGTTGAAGGCGGACGCACAGGACTCACAGCCCTCACCGTAGCAGGTCTTTTCTTCCTGGCTCTCTTCTTCTCGCCCATTTTCCTCATCATTCCTTCGGCAGCCACTACGAGTGCCCTGTTCCTGGTTGGTGTGATGATGTTGCGACAGATTGTTCATATCGATTTCATTGATTTCTCCGAGTCCATGCCTTGTTTCATGACCATGCTGATGATGCCCTTCACGGCCAGCATCTCGGAGGGTATCGTGCTCGGATTGCTTTCTTATGTCTTTGTGAAGGTTTGCGCAGGAAGATATCGTGAGATTACTGCCACAATGTACATCCTTGCTGCTTTCTTCGTGTTGAAGTATGTGGCTCCGCTGATATAAGTGAAGGCTGCGATTAAGCGAGAGCAAAGCCATGCTTGCATGAGCTATGCCGAGCGTGAGCAGGCTCGATGTGAAACATCAAAAGTGAAAAGTGAAAAGTGAAAAGTGAAGAATTTAAATTATATTTTATGAAAAAACTGTTTTTATCTTTCGCGCTCCTCGCATCATGTATGACGATGAGTGCACAAAACATCCAATTGCACTATGACTTTGGTCGTAACCTCTATAGCAATGAGGAGTCTGACCGCCAGAAAGTGACATTAACCGTAGAACATTTCAAAGCTGACAATTGGGGCTCGTGGTACTACTTCTTCGACCTTGACCTGACTAGTAAGGTGACACGTAGCATCTACACTGAGATTTCGCGCGAGTTTAAGCTGGGCAAGGAATCGTCTTTTGCTGCCCATGTCGAGTATAACGGTGGTCTGTGGCATGCTAACATTCCTAATGGTTGTGGTAGTTATCAGCAGGCCGGACTTTTGGGCGTGGCCTACAATGGTCATAATGCCGATTTCTCGAAGACTTGGTCAGTACAGGCTCTCTACAAGCAGTTCATAAAGAGTTACGACGGCACGCACTCATACCCCAGCTTCCAGCTCACGGGTGTGTGGGGCTTGAACTTCCTGGACAGCAAGATGACCTTCTCGGGATTCATCGATTTGTGGCGTGGCGAGAAGGGTGCCAACTATGGTGAAAAGCAGGGACACGGTATGCTGGTATTGCTGACTGAGCCTCAGTTGTGGTATAACTTCAACAAACACCTGTCTGTTGGTACCGAAATTGAAATCAGCAACAACTTTATTGTAAACTACTATAACGACAAGACTTTCTTCATCAATCCTACGCTTGCCGTTAAATGGAACTTCTAAATCGGTAAATAAAAAGAATGAAGGGGAAGCCGTTCGCTTCCCCTTCATCGTATCTCTTAATTATCAAACATCTTCTTGAGTTTCTTCACTCCTTTCTTCATGTTCTTTTGTTTCTCGCGTTCCTCCTTCTTTTTCCGCTTTTCTTCTTTGCGGGCTTCTTTCTCGCGCTTGCGCTCCTCCTTCTTCAGTTGCTTCTCCAGTTTGCGGGCTTCCTTCGAGGCTTCTTTGGCAGCCTTCCGCTCGCTTTTCTTCTCTGCCTTTTCCTTTGCCGATGCTTCCAGTGCGTCGCGCAGCATCTGCTTGTCAAAAGTAAAGACGTGACCGAGAATGCCCAGCGACAGCGTCTTCGTTTCCTCGCCTAATTGAACGTGAGTGGTGTTGAAGATGAGATAGTTGTCAACCTCCAGCTTCGAATTCAGGGCAACCTCGATGGTCTTATTGACAATGCCCTTACCTAAGTCCGACAGAATACCGTTGCCCAGTCCGCGTTCGGCAGCCTCTTCGTCAACATATTCCTTCACGGCCTCCATCATCGCCTTCTTGTGCGCTTTCTTGTCAGGAACCGACTTTGCCATTCCCACTACTGCCAGCACAATGACGCAACATAATAATATCTTCTTCATCTTTATCTATTGTATTTCTTAAGTAATCCTTTTACAAGTTTTCCGTAAACCTTGACGACATCGTCGGGCCAGGGACCGGTGGCTGTAGCACGGGGCAGCAGCATCGAACAGCTTTCGTTCTTATCGCTGATAGACCAGCAAACCCAACTGACTCCCAGTCGCTCACACAGTTGAATCCACTGCTCCTCGCTCTCCGGGTCTATCTTGCCGTCGCCCGAGGCTTCGGTGGCTCCGCTCTCGGAAATGAATACGGGAATGCCCTTATTCACGGCCTCTTCCATGCGGTTACGGAGATAATCGCCGTGAGTGGCTGCATAGAAGTGGACGGTGTACATAATGTTCTTGAACCCTTCTATCGGGCTTTCTGCCACCAGATGAATGTCCTGATCCCAGTGGGGGCATCCTACCAATATGATATTGTCGGGGTCGTACTTGCGAATCTCACGGATAATCTCGGCAGCATATTTCTTCAGGTCGGCCCAGGTGTCTTCCACAGGTTCGTTGAATATCTCGTAGATGACGTGTGGATGATGTCCATACTTACGGGCCATTTCGCCAAAGAACTTCTTGGCTTCGGCAGTCTTCATCACGTGCGAGTGCCAGTCGATGATGACATAGACATTGTTCTTGATGGCTGCCTCGATGACGTTGGTCATGCACTGCATGGCAAACTGCGGATTCTCCAGATAGTTGTCTTCTATCATGATGCCCATTGCGGCACGCACCACACTGGCATTCCAGTCGTTTTTCAGCGTCGCAACCGCTTTCTTGTTGTAGAAACGGGGCCATAGATTATGCCAACCGAGACTGACACCCCTCAGGATGACGGGGTTTCCCCTCTTATCGCATAGCTGTGAACCCTTTACCTGCAACTGTCCCCACTGTTTTACGGGGTCGGCAGCGCGTAAGGGTAACAACGTGAATAGGCAAAATGGTAAAATGATGGCAAGGATTTTCTTCATAGTGGTTGTAAAATTAGAATAATGACAGTGTGTACAGATAGACAACGGCAGCAGGAATGGCGAGCAGCGACGAGTCGAAACGGTCGAGCATACCGCCATGACCGGGCAGGATGTTGCCGCTGTCCTTCACTCCGAGGGTACGCTTCAGCAGACTCTCTACCAAATCGCCCCAGGTGCCGAAGATGACGATGACCAATCCCAGACCGAGCCATTGCTCCATGGTCAGCATACCGCTTGAGCGGAACCCAGCATCAGCCAGATGCGTCAGTTGACCGCTGTCGAAGAGGAATATCAGATAGGCTACGGCTAATACCACAATGGCACCGCCAATGCTACCCTCCCACGATTTTCCCGGCGAGATGCGGGGGAAAAGCTTGTGCCTGCCTATCAACGACCCCACGCAATAGGCTCCCGTATCGTTCATCCATAGGAAGATGAATACCGACAGGGGCAGGATGGGGTTGAAGACCACCAGTCCTTCCGGCGAGGCAGTAAATGCCAGTATGTTAAGCAACGAGAAGGGTAGGGCGATATACATCTGCGAGAGCATGGTGTATGCCCAGTCGTTGATGGGGTCAGCCTGCTTCAGATAAAGCTCTGCCACCAGCAGATAGACGATGGTCACCAAATAGGGGATAAACACCACCGACTTGGCTACTCCGCCATACAGATCACTGCAATAGTAGGTCATGGCAAAGAAGAAATAGACACCGGCCACTGTTGCAATAAACCGGTTGACGGTTACTCCCGGACGTTCGTTCACCAAACCGGTAAATTCCCAGATGGTGAGTCCTGTCACTATTGAAAACAGCAGGACCATAGCCTCTGGTCTTAGAAAACTGGCTACAACCGCTGCAACGAATATGATGCCGGTAATGGCTCTTACGATGAAGTTCTTCATAGGGCTATTTTGTTGGTTCGGTAGGTTCAGTAGGTTCGGTAGGGGCTTCTTTGGAAGCAGCCTCTGCTTCCAGTTCCTTTGCCCGCTCTTCTGCCATGCGCTCTGCTTCTGCACGCTGTTGGGCTTCCAGCAGCTCTTCGGCACGACTGGTCCAGGGACGCTTGCCGAAAATGGCTTCCACGTCGTCGGCAAAGATGACCTCACGCTCTATCAGCAGCTGGGCGAGTTTTGCATGACCCTCCTTGTGCTCGGTCAGTATTTGCTTGGCACGCTCATACTGTTGGTTGATCATCTTCAGCACTTCGTCGTCCATCGTCTTGGCTGTGGTCTCTGAGTAAGGTTTCTGGAACGAGTACTCCTGCTGGTTATAATAGCAGATATTGGGCAGTTTCTCACTCATACCGGCGTAGGCTATCCTACC
>JAEEGI010003136.1_pt1 | contig 39612 bp, 27 predicted proteins | sample 8958751 | NCBI WGS metagenome assembly JAEEGI01 (sample SAMN16246545, study PRJNA631951) | gut metagenome | biome: gut microbiome; feature: rumen; material: KS-attached | host: Bos | place: Iran: Karaj | collected 2018-10 | reverse complement strand
GGGGGCGAAGATGGTTGCGGGTTTGCAGATGCCATCGAGCTCGGTGAAGACATCTTTCTTGAGTTGCATCTCTTCCACGGCGGCCTCGATGACGAGGTCGGCGTCGGCGAAGGTGGCGTAGTCGGTGGTGGTGACGATGTTTTTCATGATGGCATCAACTGCCTCCTGGGTCATTTTGCCTTTCTCGACGAGTTTGCCGTAGCCTTTGGCAATGGAGGCCATGGCCTTGTCGAGGCTGGCCTGGGTGCGGCTCTTCATGACGACGGGCATCTTCACGGCGAAGGCTTTGACAATGCCTTTGGCCATGGTGCCAGTTCCGATAACACAGATTTTCATATGTTTAAAATTAAAAATTAATAATTAAAATTTAATATTTTTTACAGATTTATTTACCTTGGAATTCGTATTTTCCTTTTTCGAGGAAAGCTTTCATGCCCCCCTTCTGGTCTTCGGTGTTGAAGCAGAGACCGAAGGCGCGGTTCTCGAAGGCGATGGCATCCTCGGCTTCCTGGTCGTACTCGGTGTTGATGCAGAGTTTGGCGGCACTCACGGCCAGTGGGGCGTTGGCGGCAATCTGGCCGGCAAGCTCTATAGCGCGGTTCATCAGCTCGCTCTGGGGCAGCACTTCGTTTACGAGACCTATCCTCAGGGCCTCGTCGGCCTTGATGACTTTGCCGGTGTAGATGAGCTGCTTGGCCATCCCCATGCCCACGAGACGGGCGAGGCGCACCGTGCCGCTGAATCCGGGAATGATACCGAGACCTACCTCGGGTTGGCCGAATTTGGCGTTGTCGCTGCACAGTCGGATGTCGCAGGCCATGGCCAGTTCGCAGCCTCCCCCGAGGGCAAAGCCGTTGACGGCAGCAATGACAGGGGAGGGGAGGGTCTCGATGCGGCGGAAGACATTGGCGCCTTTGCGACCGAAGGTCTCGCCTTGCTGCTGACCGAGGGTCGCCATTTCGCTGATGTCGGCACCGGCCACGAAACTCTTCTCACCCTCGCCGGTAATGATAAGGCAGCGGTAGTTGCCGCCCTCAAACTCGTCAAGGTATTCGTCAATCTCCTCCAGAATGGTGCTATTCAGTGCATTGAGACTTTTCGGGGCACTGATGGTCATCACGACAATCTGTCCCTTCTCTTCTATTTTAAGATGCTCGTACATACTATTTTAATGCTTGATTGTTTCAATGGTTTATTGTTCGAGTTCAGGCTGCAAAGATACGGAAAAAAATCCTTCTGACAAAAAAAATGTTTTACCGAGAGCATTCCATTCTTACACGCGACCACGGATAGCGGTGCACTCCGCCTCTTTTCTTCCAGCGGTTCCACCCCACATCCAGCCCCACTTTGATGCCGGCACAGAACAGACGGACGCCATCCACCTCGTTGGACGAGAATGTGCCGTTGTAAACAATCTGCGAAGCGTCACGGGCATCGATAGTCAGCAGCGGAGCCTTGTTTTTGCCGTCGATGCAACTCGTCAACCCGAAGCTGACATAGCCACCTAAATAAATGCCCCAGTTGTTATTCATCGCCAGCCGGATGCCGAGGTCGGCCAATAGACTCACACAGCCTTTGAGTCCCTCGATTTCTCCTTCCATATCGGCCTTGTAGCTCCCGAAACCGTGCTGGGGCTGGTCGCTCACGCTGTGCCCTGTGGCGGGGAAATAACCGGTGGTGCGGTAGGCGCCTTCGTTTGCAGCATAATGGCTGTGTAATGGCAGGTCTAATTGTGCCCCCACGCCTCCAATTAGAATGCATTTCCTACTCAGTGGGCTGCGCCACAGGAATTCCACAGGGATATTGAGGAACCCTACTGTCTGGTACTCTTTCCAGTTGTCGAAAGAGGTGCTTAGGTCGTAGGTCACGCCTGGATTGTCGGGATGGATTAGTCCCTCGGTTGTCTCGGTAAAGTCGTAGACCGCAGTCGATTGTGCAAAACTGTAGCCTACTCCGATACCGAAACCGTACTCGCTGTCGACAAAATGGGCATAGTGTAGCCCGCCTCCGAATCCAAGTCGCGACGAGCCGTTTCCATGCTCCGGAGTGTAAACCAACGAGTTTGGTCCTCCCACGACACCGATTCCAAAATAGTTGTTATACCCCCTTGGCTGTGCCTCGCAGGGAGAAAACCGAAGGCCGAAACCGCAAACACAGAGGGCAAGCGCCCAACAGCGCCATGTCATTCTCTTCTTCTTCATACCGTTATTCTATTCTTATTTCTTGATAAGTTTCACAACCACACCGTCCACGCTCACCATATACTGACCGCTCGGGTATTCCGACAATTCAATCATCGTTCTCTCACCTTGGAAAGTGCGGTGTTCCATCTCGGCACCCACCATGTTCATCACGCGTAGCGTATGACCTTCTCCTCTTGTTTTCTCATTTTTGAAAATCACTGTCACAGCATCTGTTGTCGGGTTGGGATAAACCGTCAGTGTTGCCTTGCCGCATTCCTCCACAGCCTCTATTCCGTCCAGCAGGTGATGTAGGTTACCTTGAGGGCACGTGTAGGTCTCCACGCCGTTTATTTTTACCCTCACCATGTATTCTCCCGTCAATCCGCCTTCTTCGTGGTATATATAGTCGTTCGCGCCCGGTATCATATACCAGATGCTCGCACCCGGGGCTCGATGGTACCATTGAATGTCGGTCATACAGTGGCAGGTGTCTATCAGCGTGATGATGTCATAGAACAAAGGCTGCACATAAGCTTGAGGAAGGTCCACATGGAAGGTTATCGTTATTGGGTCGCTCAGGAACGAGGGATAGATGTGGTTCCTTAGCTGCAGCGTCGCGCTATAGTCGTCTGTCGCTATTCCGTCCGGCACATTGAGAATCAGTTTTCCGGGAGTGGCTATGTCGGTCCAATCCATATCTGAGAACAGGGGATTGTCGAAGTCGACCTTGTATTGGTCGGGATTGCCGCTCACAAGGTCGTAGTCGAGAGTGTTGCTACCCCAACAATAACCGTAGGGGTTGATGCTGATACCCTCGCCATCTGTCACATAGTTTTCCAATATCACACCGCTGTGCAGCACTTCGCTGGCTGGATTCAGCTGGTAGTTTCCCTGACTGTTTCCCGTCAGAGAATAACTTACAGTGATATCAATGGCTGTGCCGGGAGTACTTTGGGCATAGGTAGCCATAGCGGTGTGCCCCAGCGTATCGTTACCCAGTAATCCATCAAGTATACCTTGATTGGTGACAGTGGCAATGGCGTTGCCGTCTTCAAACTTCACCTGTTCCACTTCAACTCCGTTCACTTGTACCGGTGCAGGAAGAATGGAGAAAGTGGTGGTCGCCTCAATTAGCGAGTCGAGTACTGCGTTCGCAAGAGGTCGTGCCGTCACGGTATAGATACCGGCTTTGACGGGGTAGTTGGGCGAGACAAAGACTTCGCTGCCATGAGTGAAGGTAAGCACTGTTCCCAGAGTGGCACCATTGTCGTCCACATACGAGGCCGAAAAGCCAGATTGTGGTAGAGCGGTGTAGGTTACCGTGGTGTCGCCGTTCCACACAGCGGCATACAGCGGATAGCGCAGATGCAGCGTCACTGTACTGTCACAGCCCCAGCGGTTCGCCCCCGCCAAAACATGCGTCACCTCCTGTGTCGCCGCCAGGCCGTCGTGTTCATACCAGCTAAATGGAGCATATTCCACAGCGCTGGTGTCACCGATGTTTTGGTAGTGGACCGTGAGGTGCAGTGTCACTATGCTGTCGCAGCCTGCCACATTTTGTATCAGGTAGGTTGTGTCGACACTGGCGGTGAGGTTATAGCCGTGCCAGACGAACTGGTCACAGGCTTCTGCTGTGGTGTCGCCTACGCTCGGGTGGTAAACGGTCAGGTGGAGCGTTGTCGTACTGTCACAACCTGCTGCATTGCCATTTGGGAAGAAGTGCGTCGGAGCCTGGGTCGGCGTGGCAGTATACAGCGTACCGTACCACCTCATGCTGTCGCATACCGCCGCGGTAGTGTCGCCCTCAGTGTTTTGATTCACAGTCAACTGTAGCGTGAGGATACTATCGCAGCCCTGTGAGGTGAGAAGACTGTCTGTATAGTTACCGGAAGAGGTGTAGGTCTGTCCGCGCCAGTTGAAACTATCGCAAGTTGTGGCGGAGGTGTCTTCTTGTAGAGCAGCATTGCGTTCAAAGAAGGCAGTGAGAGTGGTGCTCTGGTTCACAGTCAGGGTGTATGTGTTGCTGGTCAACTGGCTGTTGCCGGTAGACCAGGCTGCGAGATGGTTGCATGTGGTGGCGGAGGCCGTAATGACCGTTTGTGTGCCACGCGGCATACGGTAGATTCCATCTCCGAGGTCGGTTACGCTGCTGTTTGCCTGCATCGTCACACTGCCCATCGCAGAATTGTTCACTCCCAGCGTCAGTGTGTCGTAGGCCAGCGTGCCCTTGATGATTGTATTGGAACTAGGCATCGTGAAGCTCCAGCTGCCGTCACTGCTACGGTGAGCGGCAATCGAGACATTGGGAATGGCATCCATCACAGGACGGATATTGTAACCCCATTCCCTGTAGGATCCGGTAGTGCCTTGACACCAAGGACTGTAATCCAAGGCGAATGCATAAAAAGGATAGGTGAAATCCTTGAAGAACGATGCTGTCCAGTAGCGACAGTCAGTACTATCATATTTCACACCGACGCCATCGCTAAACATTCCTCCGCCAGCGGGTAGGAAGATACTGTCGCCGTTGCCGAGGAAGACCAATCCCGACACTCCGGAACCCTGATAATTGTCGGCCCAGTGGTAAGTAGACGGGTTGGCCATCAGCGAGTCGAACTCTGCCACAGTCGGCATTCTCCACGCCCCTCCCCAGTACACATGCGCTGCGTCGTCCATAGGTTCCAGCACGGTAAAGGTGTCGGTGTAGCCATTGTAACCAAAAATATTGGAGTCGCAATATTTCGTAAATACCATAAAGCTATCTGTTTCATAGTATTCATCGTCATAATATACGTCATAATATGCAACGCGACCCAAGCGATAGTTCCACTCGGAATAGCCATCATCAAACCCCTCTTTCCAGACAAGGGGGTCGATGCTGCTGTAGTGGGTTTCCACCTCGCCCCAGGCAAAATAGTCGCCGGCTTGGTACACACTGTTGGCGCCCACATTGCAGGTGGCCCACCACAGTCCGTTACCAAGGTCGACATATTCGTGCCCGTTGGTGGGGGAGGTCTCTAAACTCACGCTGTCTACCCTGTCGGGATAAATGGGCGTCAGCACCACCTGCGACCTCTCAGGTACCATCGCATAGCCCAGCGTGTCGCTGGGGGCACTGTAGAGGGTCACCGCCACACTTTCGCCGTCGACAGTCACCGTCCAGCCCATGGGAATGCTGTCCAACCGGTAGCTCTTGGAGTAGACCGTAAGGTGCAGCACAACAATGCTGTCGCAGCCTTCGGTGGTCTGGACGGTATCGATATAGGTACCCGTGCTGTCATAGTTGTGACCGTGCCAGTAGAGCTGGCCGTAGACGGTATCCGTGACCTCGTTCTGTATGACGGTATCCTGCACAAAGGACGCAATGAGGGTGTCATTATAGCTGACTGTTAGGGTGTTAGTGACTCCGGTATGACCGTTCGACCATCCAGCAAAGGAGTGGCAGCTCCTCGGTGTGGCCTCGGCCACCACCGTGGCACCATGTGGCACCCGATAGCTACCGCCGCCAATCTCCGTCAGATAGCCGCCTTGCAGTCCTGCAGTGCCCATCCAGGCGTCGTTCACCATCACTGTTAGGGTGTCGACGGGCATCAGCGTGAGTGTATAGGCGACACTGTCATAGCTGTACCCGTCGCCCTGCGCCCTGTAATGGACGGCATAAAGGGTTGCGCTTCCAGCCCCCACGATGGTTATGGTGCCACTGCCGTCAATCGTCGCCACTGTGGTGTCGCTGCTGCCATAATGCACTGTCAGTCCCGCAGGATTATCCAACATAGGCTGCGACCAGTCCGAACCCATATAGATACTGTCCTCCTCTCGGCTCCACGCCAACGCAGGGTCCCCGCAGCCCTCGACTCTCACCACCACACCCCCGTTGGGCATCGCGAAACTCCAACTGCCGTCACCCATAGCCGTCACCGCTACAAGGCTCAGCTGCGCCAATGAGTCGCTCACCAACATCGGTCGGATCGACAACCCCGCGCATCGGTCGGCATACGAGGTAATACAGCTGTTCAGATATTCATCCGTCTGCGTGAAGAAAACCATCACCCTCGCATGTCGCGTCGTGTTGGCTTCTCTGTGAAGCGTCGACGACCAATAGTATCCCGTGTCCGCATGCGTGATGCTCGTGTGGTCTTGCACACCCGCCGCAGGCAGGAACAGACTGTTGCCCTCAAACGCTCCCCCTCTCCGCGTATAAATCACCCCCTTGGCGCCCGTACCCTTATAGTCCGTCACCAAGCTCCGGGAATATTCTCCCCACGCATAGAGCCTCTCCAGATCCTCCTCCGTCGGCATACGCCACAGGCCTCCCCACCCCACATGTGCCGCGTCGTCTTCGGGAATAAGGGTCAAGGTGTCGCTCCCCGCATAGCGGCTGCAGTTGCCCGAGGGAATGGAACCGAACCGGTATGTCTCCCATCCATAGCTCCCGTTCACCACCGGATCTCCCCACGCATAGTAGTCGCCCCCCTGGTACACACTGTCGGCCCCCATATTCGTCGTGGCCCACAGCACACTGTCGCCCATCGGCAGACACTCGTGCCCGTTTACATAGACACGCCGGCGCGCCTTCACACCGCACACATTCACCGTGTCGTCAGGCGTGACAACCACCGTCGCGCCCGCAGCCACGTCCACATAACCCAGATGCGTGTCAAACTGCGTGTAGGGCGTTACGACTACAGGTACTCCGTTGACCCTCACTGTCCAGCCCACAGGAATGCTGTCCAGTCGTGGCACCCCCGCATCCGGGGGTAAGATGATGAGGTGGGCGGCCACGATACTGTCGCACCCGCCAGCTGTAGTCAGTGTATCGTAATACGTACCCGATTCGGTATAGTCGGTACCATGCCAACTGTAGCTGCCCTCCCCAATGGCCGTAGTGTCACCCCTGGCCGGATTGTCTTTCTGGAATACAGCAACGAAAATCGTGTCCCTCGTGGCACTCACGGTCAGAGGATTCGAAGTGAAAACACTCACTCCGTCAGTCCAATAGGAAAAGTGGTAGCACGGGGCCGCTGTGGCAGTCAGTTGCACACTACCCCCCTCCTGCACGACGAAGGTGGTGTCGCTCCTGCCGTCGTTTACGCTGCCCGTTTCAAGTCCGCCGTAAACTGCAGCCCTCACCAGAAGACCGTCAGAACCAAAGTACGCCCTCAGCGTCATGCTCCCGCCCACAACTATCGTGTCCGTCCCCCCCTCATACACCCCGGCTCCGTCGCTCCACCCGGTCAGATGGCAGTGCGCATAGGGATACGCCTTCACCACCATCCGTGTCCCCGGTATAACACCGTATCTCCCACCCCCCAAATCATTCACATAGTTATTGGCCCAGATGGCCCTCACCATACCCCTCGTGGTCGGCTCGGCCAACAACGTCAAAGTGTCGGGCGCCAGCACACGAAATGTAAAATAAGCACTGTCGTAGGCATAACCGTCCCCCTCGTTCCAGTAGTGTACGGCATAAATCGTCGTCGTGCCCACTTGCTTCGGGGTGATATGTCCCACCGAATTCACCGTCGCCACGGAAGTATCGCTGCTCCCATAGTGAAAAGCCACATTCGCCGAAACACTCAGCTCCGGCACCGTACCCCTTTCTATGCCGAGATACACGAATCCCTCCTCACTGCTCCATGCCAAGTTGGGGCTCCCGCAGCCTACAGCCTTCAACACCGTCCCCTCGTCGGGCATGACGAAAGTCCACATGCCGTTATCCCCATAGGCCACGCTGACGAGACTCTGCTGCGCCAGCGATTCGCTCATCACAAGGGCGCGAACCGGAATACCTGCGGCACGGTCAATAACGTTTCTACAATAGATGTCAGGAGATCCACCCGTGGCAAACTCCATTGCAATGGCATCCTGAGCGGTGCCTATGGAGACCTCCGTTCCGAGGGTCGACGACCAGTACTCACCGCTATCCGGCATCATCAAGTCTTCGTTGTCATAATATCCTGTAGCAGGCAGGAAGAATGTATTTCCTTTATGGGCGCCTGTCATTCTGGTGTATATCATTCCTTTTACTCCAGTGCCCTTATAGTTGGTTGTTATCGTACGGACGTAGTTCGTCGTGTCGTAAAGCATCATCCACTCATTGTCCTTAGGCATGCGCCACAGGCCGCCCCAGTTCGCATGTGCTGCATCGTCATCGGGAAGCAGCACGGTATGGTCGCTACCCGTATAGCGGGTATAGGGACCGGTGGAAATATGCCCCCATTGGTAATTATTCCATGAGTAAGTAGATTTGTTTCCTGTCGTCTCTCCCCATGCAAAGTAGTCGCCGATTTGTGTCTCGCTGGTGGCGCCGATATTGGTGAGTGCAAATAGCACACTGTCGTTCATAGGCACGCACTCGTGGCCGTTTACATACACTCGGCGGCGAACCTTCACACCGCACACCTGCGCGCTATCGTTCGGCATAACGCCGACAGTGGCTCCCTCGAGGATATTGACATAGCCTAACTGATTGTCATAACCGGTATAAGGCGTTACCGTGACGGCAGTACCATTGACGGTCACCGTCCAGCTCAAAGGGATGCTATCGAGACGATGGGTGGTCTGCGCTCGGCTTGAATTAAAACAACTAAAAAAGAATAGTGGCAACACTGCCAAAATGATAAACTTTTTGTTCATTTGTAGTATTTTTATAGTATATAATCATTATAGTCATGTTAGTTTTTCTTTGTTTATCAGGTTGGTGGCAGAAAAAAACCGTGTTATCCTTTGGAAAAACACGGATGCAAAGATACATTTTTTTTATAAATATCAAAGTGATTTGTGCAAACCTAGTTCCTCACCGAGGCGGAGCATCATCTGCTCCGCGGCGCCCCGCTCATTAGGAATTTGTCCGTCGAGGATGGCATCCTTGATGGCATCCTTGATGGTGCCTATCTCGCGGCAGGGACCGATGCCGAAGGTTGTCATGATATCTTCGCCGCTGATGGGGGGCTGGAAGTTGCGGATTCGATCGCGTTCCTCGAGTTCAATGAGTTTGCGCTTCACCAGTTCGAAGTTCTCGCGGTGGCGGCGTTGCTTGTCGAGGTTGCGCGTGGTGATGTCGGCGTGGCAGAGGAGCATGAGGTCGTCGATGTCGTCGCCAGCCTCGAAGAGGAGGCGACGCACGGCACTGTCGGTGACCACGTCCTCGGCGAGGATGATGGGGCGCATGTGGAGCATGACGAGTTTCTCCACATAGCGCATCTCTTCACCCAGTGGCAGACGTAGGCGTTTGAAGATACGTTTGACCATGTGGCTTCCTTTGGCCTCATGACCGTGGAAGGTCCACCCCAGCTTGGGGTCGTAGCGCTTCACGCCAGGTTTGCCCACATCGTGTAGGAGGGCGGCCCAGCGGAGCCAGAGAGGTGAAAGTTGAGCGTCTTCCACTTCACCTTTCACCTTTAACCTTTCACCTTCCACGACGTTGTCGAGTACCTGCATGGTGTGGAAGAAGATGTCCTTATGTCCACGGCCGTCTACTGTTTCCACTCCTGCGAGGGCAGCAATTTCTGGGAGGATGAGTTGCATGAGGCCGCTTTTTTGAAGGAGTTTGAGCCCCAGTGATGGGTTGGGGGAGAGCATGATTTTGTTGAGCTCGGTGGTGATGCGCTCGGCGGAGACTATTTCTATGCGTTTGGCGTTGCGGGAGATGGCCTCGAAGGTGGAATCGTCGATGCGGAAGCCTAACTGTGAGGCGAAACGAATGGCGCGCATCATACGCAGGGGATCGTCGGAGAAGGTGATGTCGGGGTCAAGAGGGGTTCGGAGTATGCCGAGGTTGAGGTCTTGTATGCCGCCGAAGGGGTCCATGAGTTCACCGAAACGGTCGGCATTGAGACAGACGGCGAGGGCGTTGACAGTGAAGTCGCGACGTCGCTGGTCGTCTTCAAGGGTTCCGTTCTCCACAATGGGTTTGCGGCTATCGTGAGAATAGCTCTCTCTTCGTGCACCCACAAATTCGAGCTCGAGGTCATTATGGCGGAAAGAGGCAGTGCCGAAGGTTTTAAAGACAGAGACCTTTCTTCCGCCGAGGGCATTGGAAACAGCCTTTGCCAGTTCAATACCGATAGAAGGTACTCCTCCGTCGCTTTGCAGTGCTTCTCCAATATCAATGGAGGAACTGGAATTAGGCGAGATACAGACGACATCGATGTCGGTGCAGGGACGCTGTAAGAAATGGTCGCGCACTACGCCGCCCACGAAATAGGCGTCAATGCCCAGCCGGTCGGCTTCGGCACCAATGATACGGCCGAGTTCGGGATAGAGGTCAGTTATCATAATTCTTGGTGCCGGCGAGGTTGCCGTCTTGGTCATAGAAGGTCCATTCGCCAATGGGTTGGCCGTTGTTGTACTGTCCGACGATGCGTGGAGTGCCGTTGTAGTTGTAGACGGTATAGGAACCATTCTCGACACCAGCAAGGTAGTCGGTCTCGGACTGCTTTTTGCCAGTGTTGCGCTCATAGCCAGTCCAATGACCGTTGCGGAGACCGTCAACGAGGTCGCCTTCGGCCATACGTTCCATATTGTCCCAGAAGGAAAGCAGGATTATGCGGTTTTTGCAGTGGAAAAGGACCTCTTTGGGTTGGCCTGAGGTGGTGTCGAGGGTGACCCAGAGGGAATCGCATCCGGGGACTAGAGGCTCGCCAAGGGCGTTGTTGAAAGTCCAGGTGGTATCGCCCTTTAGGATAGTGCGGATAGCAACGATGTCGCCTTTGGGTGAGCGGAACTCAACGGTGCCGTCGTTGGCAGTGTTGCCACTACCGCTGCAGGCGACGAAGAGGAGAAGGACAAGAGGGAGGGCGAAAATGCTTGAATGTTTAATTGTTTGAATGTTTGAGTGTATCATATTACTTATTATTTTCTTGATGAATATAATTGTAAACGGTGTTGGCTTTACTAGGACCGATGGCATCGACGAGGTCGGCGAGTGCCTGAAGCTGTATTTGTTTGACAGAGCCGAAACGGAGGAGCAGGTCGCGGGCGGTCTTGGGACCTATACCGGGAATGTCGGTGAGGGAGGTGCGGAAGGTAGCTTGGGAGCGTTTGTTGCGGTGGTATGTGATGGCGAAGCGATGTACTTCGTTCTGTATCTGCTCGAGAAAATGGAAGAGAGGATCGGTGGGCTTGAGTTGGACGGTTTTAACTTCGCCGGACTCGGCGAAGGTTAGGAGCTCGTTGGTACGGTGGCGATTGTCTTTGGCGAGACCGGCGATGGGGATATCAAGGTTCAGCTTATTGTGGATGATATTCCGTGCCACATGCATCTGTCCCTCGCCGCCATCGACAATCAGCAGGTCGGGCATACGACCGCCTTCATTCTTCAGACGATTGTATCGTCGTTCGACGACCTCGGACATGGAGGCATAGTCGTCGGGACCTTCTACATTCTTAATATTGAATTTCTTGTATTCTTTTCGGTTGGGTTTGCCTGCGGTGAAGCGTACCATGCCTGCTACAGGGTAGGCACCCTGGATGTTCGAATTGTCAAAGCATTCGATTTCCATTGGCAGAGAAGGTAGCTGGAGTGCTTTTTGAAGCTTTTCCAGGAGTTTGAGGGCTTTCGGAGCTGCCTCACCTTCTGTCAGAGCGCGTTGGTGACGGCATTGCTTTCGGTAGCTCTCCACGTTGCGCAGCGAGAGTTCGAGGAGTTTGCGTCGGTCACCTTTGGGGTCGGCATTCTGCTGGAGGTATTCTTCGGGTATGTCGTCTATGTGGAATGGAAGCACTACTTCGCGGGCAGTGCTGGAGGTTTGTTCGTGGAGTGCTGGCAGAATGGTGGCGAGAATCTCGGCATCGCTCTCGTCGAGTTGTTTTTTGATTTCGTTGCTGAAGCTATAGATGACGGCGCCGTTCTTGATGCGCATGAAGTTTACATAAGTTTCGGGTTCGTCATCGCTGAGAATGGATATGACATCAACATCTTTGACGTTGGTGTCGACTACTGTGGAGCGGCTCTGGTATTCTTCGAGCAGGTGAATTTTCTTTTTTACAGCTTCGGCCTCCTCAAAGCGCAGGTCGGCAGCGAAGGTGAGCATACGCTCTTTGAGGCCCGTGAGGATGTCGCCGAAGTCTCCCTTAAGGATGCGGCGGATGTTCTCAATGGTGGAGAGGTAGTCTTCGCGGCTCTGCTTGCCGGTACAGGGGGCACCGCAGAGGCCTATCTGGTGTTTCATACAAGGACGGCTACCCATTACATTGCATGTGCGGTATTGGAACAGTTGACGGATGATGTCCTGCAGTTCGCGTAAGATGCGGCCGTTGGGGTAGGGTCCGAAGTACTGACCTTTGACTTTGTGGTTACGGGTATAAAGCAGACGGGGATAGGTTTCGTCGGTGATGCAGAGGTAGGGGTAGGTCTTGTCGTCCTTGAGCATCGAGTTGTAGCGGGGTTGGTATTGCTTGATAAGCGAGTTCTCAAGGAGTAGGGCATCGACTTCGGTGGCGACGACGGTGACGCGTGTGTCATAAATATGGCGAACCAGCATTTTGATTTTGGCACTCTTGTCGTCGTAGTGCGAGAAGTAGGAGGCGACACGGCGTTGGAGGTTGCGAGCCTTACCCACATAGATGACTTTCCCCGAAGCATCAAGGTGCTGGTAGACACCTGGGTTTTCGGGGATGGTCTTCAGCCGCAGAGCAATGCGGTCGATGTGTGGGTTGATACTGCTATCTATCATTCCTCATTTTCTCAAAGTCGAGGTCTGCCTTTTTGATGTTGATGGCAAAGGCGTGGATGCCTTCAAGGTCGTACTGCGAGGTGGCTTGTTTTACCTCGATGCGCTGTTTTCCGGATTTGCTAAAGGGAAAGTATTCATAGAGTTGTTTAGTAATGACGCGGTATCCGTCGCGCATCTCGCCCTTCCATCGGCCATACTGTTTGATAGGGAATTCGGGGGTGAGGTGACGGTGGGCTCCGTCAGGAGTGTAGATGTCGGCGTAGAAGGGAACGGTCTCGTAGCGATAGACGGCGGTGTCGATGGCAACGGTGAATTCGATTGAGTAGAAAGCGTTTGAGTCGGTGATATTGATTTCAAAAACCTCGGGGGTTTGCGAGTTCCAGACATTGTTGGCAAAAGTGCGTTCTTCATTGAGGGAGCCTGTCGGTACGGACTTACTCTCCGTGTTGCCGCCGTTTGAGGCGTTGGATTCGCTGTTGTCGCCGCCCCTGCAAGAAGCCAGAAATACAAAAACAGAAAAAACTATGATTGAAAACTTTTTATTCATAATTGACAAAAAAATCTATAATGGTTATTGAATGGTTAGTGGTTATTGGTTAGTGGTTAGTGAAAGGCTGCCGCGGTCGTGTTGCGCAAGCGTCAATAACCTATAACCCATAACCTATAACCTTTTAAGGAGGGCTTGCATGATTTGAATGGCGTTGGTGGCGGCACCTTTGCGGATGTTGTCGGCCACTACCCACAGGTTGAGGGTACAGGGCTGTGAGGGGTCACGTCGCAGACGGCCAACGAAGACCTCGTCTTTATGGTGTGCGGTGATGGGCATGGGGTAAATATTGTGAGCGGGGTCGTCGTAGAGTACCACGCCGGGGGTAGACTCGATGAGGTGTCGGACCTCGTCAAGATTATACTCTTTCTTCAGTTCCACGTTCACCGACTCGCTGTGACCTCCCACCACGGGAACACGTGCCACTGTGGCAGAGACCATGATGGTGGGGTCGCCGAAGATCTTACGAGTCTCGTCCACCAATTTCTGCTCCTCGGTGGTATATCCGCTGTCGAGCCAGTCGCCGCCATGAGGGAAGAGGTTGCGGTGGATGGGATAGGCATACGCCATTTCTTCGGGCTTCTCGCCGCGCTCTTCAGCTTCCAGCTGTCGTACTGCCTTGATGCCGGTGCCGGTGATGCTCTGGTAGGTGGAGACGACGATGCGGCGGATGCCGTATTTGTGCTGCAGAGCTGAGATGGCGAGAACCATCTGGATTGTTGAGCAGTTGGGATTGGCGATGATGATTGCTTGATTGTTTGAATGTTTGATTGCTTGGATGGCAGAGTCGATGTTGATTTCAGGAACCACAAGGGGTATTTCAGGGTCTTTGCGCCAAGCAGACGAGTTGTCGATGACGGTGGTGCCGGCGGTGGCAAAGAGTGGCGCATATTGGCGTGAGGCGGATGCGCCGGCGGAGAAGATGGCAAAATCGGGCCGTGCGGCAATGGCATCGTCGACAGAGACGACGGTGAGATCGCGTCCTGCAAAAGCAATCTTCTTCCCGATGGATTTGGGCGAAGCGGCGACAATGATTTCTTCCTGGCCGAAGCCTCGTTCATTGAGCACGGTGAGCATTTCGCGCCCCACAAGCCCCGTGGCGCCTACAACTGCAATTTTCATATTATCTCAAAAGTGTGACAGTACCCTTAATCACTTTCGTGTTGTTGGGCTCGAATTCATTGGTATAGCGGATGATATAGACATAGGCATCCTGAACGCAGGGATTGCCGTTAAGGTCGCGGCCGTCCCAACTACAGTCGGGCTCTTTGCAGCGGAAGACAAGTTCGCCCCGACGGTTGTAGATAAGCATCTCCTGATAGAGGGTCTTCCTACTTACAGATCCGAAACGGTTGTTACCGTTGGGATTGTCGGGAGTGAAGACATTAGGCATCCAGAAGTTCTCTTTGTTGAAGGGAATGTAGATGCTGGCGGTATCTATGCATCCATATTCGCTGCTTTCGATAAGGAGAATCTCCGCTCCGTCAAGTTCCACAGGAATGGAATAGTAGGCGGTGACGGAGGTCTGGTCGGGTGCCGAAGGCAGTTTCCACACGCGGTCGTTGCCGTTGGTGGAGATATCAGTGAGCACGGCATCGAGGTTGTCGAAGGTAAATTGTTCGACATTGGAGCGCAGACGGGCGGTGAGGGGGTAGAGAGTGAAGTCGAGTTGCACCACAGAATCGCATTGGTAGCGGTTCTTCAACACCACAGTGTCGGTGGCGGTAGTGGCTGTATTGGTTTGTGAGTAGGTTTGTCCGTTGAGCCACACGATGGGTTTGCAGTCCTGAATATGGTCGATGGTGTGGGAAACAGCAGAGATTTCCAGTAAGAGGTGTACCGTACTGTCGCAACCAGGGGTGGATGTGAGCGTTACGAACGCAGAGTCGGGGTTGGTGGCTTTCGTGTAGCTATAGCTGTACGAATGGCCGAAATTGTCAGAGGGTTCCCAAGTGTAGGTCTCCCCGTCACAGATGCCGTCTTTTATCACCGTGTCGAAATTGGGGTAGATGCGAATTAGCAATTGGTCATAGTTTTCACATCCCGAGGAAAACTCTACGCTCGACCGAATCCAAACCGAGTCAATCTTGTTGCGTGTACCCGACGAAGGTAGGGCCGCCGTATTCAAGGTGACGGGGAGAACCTTGACAGTGTCCCTCGTTGTCATGTTGCCGAACCTTAGCAGAGAGCGTGGATTCGCCATTTCCACCATTTCGCCGTTATGCTCGCGATACATGTACCATTGCACAGACTGTGTGTCCTGAATGGATGTCATCGACAGGCTCGACGCCGCAATGCTTCCCTGGCAGATATTGTAGACATGAGGGTCTCCCTCCGAGTTGTTTTTGGACAGCGTGAGGGTGTTGAGGGTGTCGATGCCCACAAAGATTGTGTCTTGAAGGAAGTATCGGTCACCGTTAGCATTCCTGAAAATAAGTTGGTAGACGTATTTCGAGGGAACGGAAGGGTTGACGACGGCCTTGGTGAGGTTGGGACATGAAGAGTTATGCTCCAAATCGTAGTAATATCCGTTGGTGTCGTTCACGGCTTCGGGATGGTCTGAGTCGTATTTGGAGAGAACAACGGAGTCACGTCCGTCGTCGAAGATACGGTACCATCTGGAAGTCCTGTTTGTTACCCCTTGGGGAGTGAAACGGAAAGCAATAGTATCGAGGACATCGGTGAATACATTGTAACCGTTGGGCCAGAAAGCTGCAGGCGAACCGTTTGCAACAAATTCATTGGGCGCTCCGGACTCGGCTGGGGCGGGTACCTGTGGTTGACCCGTTGCATTTTGGATACCGATGAGTCCGTTGCCCCCATTGGTGGAAGAGCAGCAATTGCGTTTCTTGATATGCACCTCGATGATGTTGGATCCCTCGTAGCAGACAATCTGATAGGTTTGGCGTAGGTTCTGGTTGCTGAAAACAGGTATCTGGTTCCAACTAGCAATAATTTTTCGACAGGGGAAATTGTCCAAAACACCGTAGTATATGCCTTGGGTGCCAGACATATATGATCCATTCGATCCTGTATATGTATCCTCATAGACACCATAAATGGCATCGCGCATTAATGCAGGGTTACAACTCGGGCTATTGGGGACGGAAGAAGGCCATGGTAGAGGTGTTGTGGTCGCATAAGGGCATTCTCCGCCAGCTGAAATACCAGGGCCGTTGGCAAAAGTGACTATTCCGTTATCTCCCAGCAGAAATTGGGTCTTCTGGATGCCGAAGAAATAGAATGGGAAGGCAATGTTGATAAAGCTGGGCGCCCAGTCGTCATCGTTTTGGATGGCCAATTTCTTTTTATAGGGATTATTCGCATCGATTGCCGCGTTATAGTTGAGGTAGAAAGAGGTGTCTGGTGGATTGTAGGCAATCTGCTCTACGGTGTAGGTACCATTAAAGAACTGCACAGGGATATAAGGCATGCAGGAGAGAATGATACCACCTTCGCGACGGTTGTTGCAGTCAATCACCGTGTCCCAGCCATAGTGACGGTATTGGGGTTTGGGAGTGTGATTGTGCTTCTGCATGATTTGCACCTCAGGGCAAGGCGCAATGTACTGTGGCCAATGGTAAGCCTCGCAATCATCTATCGTTTGGGCAAAGGTCATACTTTTACATAATATAAAAAGTATGACAAGGGCAAAACGTTTGGTTATCATTGTAATATCCATTTTCTGTTTTCTATTATAAAGTGCAAATATACGTTTTTTTAACCAAATAGACGGAAAAAAAGCAAAAACGCTGCATCGGAGATGCATTTTTTTTGCCTTTTAACAAATATTTTTGAGGCTATTTAATGCCGCGGGCGTTGAGAGCACGGTGGAAGGCGGCAGCGTTGCGATTGTGTTCAGCAAGGGTGGTGGCGAAGCAGTGTGTTCCGTCCATCTTGTCGCTGGCACAGAAGTAGATATAATTGGTCTCAGGAGCGTTTAAAACGGCATCGACAGAGGCGTTGGAGGGGAGACAAATGGGAGCTGGAGGAAGACCTGTGTGGAGGTAGGTGTTGAAAGGAGACTCCACTGCAAGGTGGCGGTTCAGGATGCGCTGGAGGCTGAAGTCTCCGACGGAATATTTCACCGTGGGGTCGGCCTGCAATGGTATGCCTCTCTTTAAACGGTTCAGATAGACACTCGCAATCAGCGGTTTCTCGGCATTGTTGTTGGTTTCCTCCTCGACGATAGAGGCTAGCACAATGATTTCTTGCGCTGCATTTGTCTTGTACTCCTTGTACTCCTTTGCACTCCTTGTACTCCAAAATGAATGATATTCTTTCTCCATGCGTTGCATGAACTGTTCGGGGGTGACGGTCCAATAGAATTCGTAGGTGTTGGGTCGGATGAGATAGAAGCTGTCGAGAGGAATGTTGAAGTCGTTGTGCATGAGTTTTCTATTGAGAAACTCGTTGAGCTGTTGCGGAGTACGGAACTTGCCGATGGTGAGACGGATGGGACTTTGTTGACCGTTGCGTAACCGCCGCACGAGGGTGAGGGTCTTCATGCGTGGCTCGACGACATACGAGCCGGCATGAATCTTGGAATTGAAGATTGAACACTGAACATTGAAGATATTGTATTCCAGCCCCTCGCCAATGATGCGGTGGGCTCGGAGTGTGTCGACGAGGGCTTCGTGAGTGGTGCCATCGGGGAGGTAGATGCGTTCAGGCTGGCTGTTGGCGGTTTTGTTGCCTACGCCTATCAATACCCCCAGTGCAAGTAGTACGATTAGTAAAGCGAGAGCAATTACGACGATGATTTTCTTCTTTTTCTTCATATTATCTTCTGCATTCTTATGGAATCGACATGTTTTCCGTCGATAACAAGCCACTCGCGGAAGTGGCCGCATTCCTCGTAGCCGGCCTTCTGGAAGAGGGCGATGGAGGCCTTGTTCGAGGCTGCAATGTCGGCGTACAGGCAATGGAGACGAAGGGTGTATGGGGAGATGTGGGAGAGTTCGTTGAGCATTGCAAGGGCATACCCCTGTCGACGGTACTCTTTCGTTACCACGATGCCCACGGCAGCCCGCAGGTTCAATGGGTCATAGTTGTACAAGTCCACACACCCATACGGCACCGCATATAACCGCAGACTCCCCGAGGACAATGACGCCCCCTCCTCCGCAAACAATGTTATTTCTCTTTCGACTTTCAATTTCCAATTTTCAATTTTCAATTTCAAATTTTCACCTCTCACCTTTCACCTCACGAGATCTTCCCCCATAGCATCTTGTTTTTGGAGTTGGTGATATGCTGCTGTAGAAGTGGGTAACGTGAAAGCGTTGGGTCGGCGGCCAGAAGGTCGTGGACGGTATCCCGGGTGGCGCGCACAAGGGGCTCGTCGTCGACGATGGAGGCCACACGAAGGTCCAGGGCACCGCTCTGCTGGAGCCCCTGGATATCGCCCGGCCCCCGTAGCCGCAGGTCGGCTTCCGCAATCTCGAATCCGTCGGTCGTGCTGCACATGGTGCGTATCCGCTCCTGCGAGGTATAGCTGAGATGGTCCTTGGTCATCAGTATGCAGTAGCTCTGCTCGGCGCCACGCCCCACACGGCCTCGCAACTGGTGCAACTGCGACAGCCCGAAACGTTCCGCATTTTCGATGACCATCACCGTGGCGTTGGGGACATCCACACCCACCTCTATCACCGTGGTGGCCACCATAATATGGGTGATGCCGCGCTTGAATCGGTCCATCTCGAAGGCCTTTTCCTCGGCAGTCAGCTGGCCGTGGACGATGGAGACTTGGTACTCGGGGCGCGGGAAATAGCCTGTCACCATATCGAATCCCGCGTAGAGGTCTCGCAGGTCGAGTTTCTCGCTCTCGTGAACGAGGGGGTAGACGAAGTACACCTGACGCCCGGCATCTATCTGCTTCTTGAGGAAAGAGAAGACCAGCGGCCGACGGGGTTCTGTGCGGTGAAAAGTGCGCACAGGATGGCGCCCCGGTGGCAGCTCGTCGATGACGGAGCAGTCGAGATCACCGTAGAGGGTCATCGCCAGGGTGCGGGGAATCGGGGTGGCCGTCATCACAAGGATATGGGGAGGAACGACGGACTTGTTCCAGAGTTTGGAGCGCTGCTCGACACCAAAGCGGTGCTGCTCGTCGATAACCACGAGCCCGAGGTCGCGGAACACTACGTCGTTCTCGATGAGCGCATGGGTGCCTATGAGTATCTCTATCTCTCCCTCCGCAAGTTGCCGTTTGATGCGTCTCTTCTCGGAAGCCTTCAGCGAGCCGATGAGAAGTTCGACATGGATGTTGAGGCCGTCGAGCATCCGCAGGAAGGTCTGGTAGTGCTGGGTGGCAAGGATTTCGGTGGGCGCCATCAGGCAGGCCTGACAGCCGTTATCCAATGCCAGCAGCATGCTCATCAACGCCACAAGGGTTTTTCCACTACCCACATCGCCTTGCAGCAGACGGTTCATCTGCCGTCCGGAGCGCATGTCTTCCCGCATCTCCTTGATGACGCGTTTCTGTGCCCCCGTCAGAGGGAACGGAATTTTCTCTTTGTAAAAATTGTTGAAATGGTCGCCCACATGGGCAAAGATGCGGCCCTCGGAGCGTGTCACGCGTTGCTGACGGGCATATTGGTAGTCGAGTTGCAGGAAGAAGAGCTCTTCAAATTTCAGACGTGTGCGTGCTTGGTCGAGTTGTTCACGGCTGTCGGGATAATGGATAACCCTCATGGCCTCGTTGCGACCCATTAGGCGGAAGTGGGCGAGAATGTCGGCTGGGAGATTCTCGGAAAGAGACGGTAGGTTGTCGAGGAGGGTCTCGGTGAGACGGGCCATGGATTTGGTACCCAGACCGTTCTGCTTCATCTTCTCTGTGGTCGTGTACACCGGCATCAAAGGATGACGGGCCCCCTCGTCAACGTAAGAGTAGGGCTCTATCTCGGGATGGGAGATTTGCCACTGGCCATTGAAAACGGTGGGATTCCCCATTACGAGGTATTCCACCCCCAGTTTCAGCTTGTCACGCACCCATTTGGTTCCGGCAAACCAGACAAGTTGCATCGTGCCGCTGCCGTCGTAGAAGTCGACAGTGAGCCTCTCGCGACGGGGCCCCGTGGCCGTTGTCTGCATATTCGCGACGACACCTTTGAGGACCACGAAAGTATCCTCCTCGCGAAGTGTGGCCACAGTGGTGATAACCGAGCGATCGACATAGCGAAAGGGGAGATAATCCAGCAGGTCGGCCAGCGTATGGATGTCGGCTTCCGAAGCCAGCACCTTCGCTCTGGAGGGACCTACGCCCTTGAGGTATGCTATGTCGTCAGTTAGTTGCATTGCTTGAATGCATGATTGTTTGATTTTTCACTAATTTGATTTATTTCATCGGAGTTCAAGGCCGCTCCCTGCGGTCGGGCAGGCTTGAGTGTGAGAGACGTTCTCTTTCAAGAGTGGAGGAGATGTCTTTGTGTTCGGGGTCGGCGAGGAGAAGGAGGGTCTCGATGGAGGGATCCTGCAGTCGGTTGACAGCAGCGATGGTCTGCTCATATTCGAAGTCGGCAGCGGTGCGGATGCCACGAATAATGGCTTGCGCACCGAGCTGATGGCAGAGGTCTATGGTCATTCCTTCATAGGATGTCACCTCAACAGAGGGACAGTCGGCGAGCCGATCGCGGATAATTTTCATTCGCTCCTCGACAGAGAACATACCGCCAAAGGCGCCATTCGCTCCACTTTGGTCGCGCTCAGCTTTCTCGCTGTTGACACCCACAGCCACCACCACTTTGTCGAAGAGCGGCAACACACGACGCAGGATGGCCTCGTGACCAGCGGTGAAAGGATCGAACGACCCGGGAAAGAGAGCTAAAACTGCCATATAAGACGGAATACTAATGTGTTGTTGTAGCAATCTTTGGTCCAGTTAATCTTTCGAGGAACCATAACGGTGCTTCCGTCGGGGTTGAGGACGGGTTTTCCGTCGGTATCGAGTAGCGGTGTGTTGCCCTTGAATTCGGTGAACTCCCAGTCTTTTTTAATGGCGATGATAGAATATTGCCAGCGGATATTGAGCCAGAGATTTTTCCATACAGGGAAACGTATATCGGCAGCGAGCATCAGGTCATTGTTGAGGAAAGTCATGTCGTTGGTGTCGGGAAAGAAGTAGTTGGGGTTGTACTTCATGACGTTGTGCGGCTGCTGGACGAGACGGCTGTAGTTGAGTCCGAGACCCACAAGCATCCCCCCCCAAGGGTCGTGCCAGTGGAGCATCAGGGGAATGTCGACATAATCGAGTCGGAGCGAGATGCTATAAGGGTCGCCGGTACCGTTATAGGAGCCGCGTTGGGTGAAGAGCGCTTCGATGCTGAGCCGCCAGGTTTCGCTTTTGTCGAGGTTCACCATAGCACCCACACCGCCAGTGTAGCCCCATTTGTGGAAGCCTTTCAGCTCGTCGCCCTCAATCTGCGAGAGTGTGGCTCCCGACGAGACGAATCCGCGGATGCGCTGCGCCGAGGCGGAAATGAAGAATGAGGAATGAAGAATGAAGAATAGGGCGGTTGCCAGCAATATCTTTGTTTTCATCATTTATTCGTTATTATGTCATAGATTTATATATTCCTCCAGTTATGGAAGAGAATGACGATATCGGAGGTGGTACGGTAGTGGCGCATGTAACGCAACATGAGGCGCTCTTGCACTGTGGGGGAAGGATTGTCGAAGAGGTCGGAGGGGGTAAAAATACCCTTGCGCCCCGTATATCCTACCCAACTGCATCGTCCGACGAGGACGGAGAGTGTGTGTGGGAAATAGGAGCGTTTGTGGCGTTGGAACCAGAAGGTGATGGGAGAAAGCAAAAGCAGCAGCAGCGACGAGAGGATGTCGAAAAGCCGTTTGTTGCGGCGGCAGGTGTCGGTGCTGATGGTGTTAAGGTTGTCAAGGTAGAGGCTGTCTGACGACAGGATGTTGTCGCTTCCGATGATGTAGTCGCCTTCGGCAGGAGCAATCTTGTATTCCACCGCCGAGGTCTTCAGCGAAGCCATGAGTTCGATGATGCGCTGCAATTCAATGTCGGCACCGCAGAAGATGACTTCGTCCACATGCTCGATGCGGATAAGGTCCTGCAGATGGCAGGGAGTTGAAAGCTGAGAGTTGAGAGTTAAGAGTTGAGAGTTCTGAGGTGTAAAGTGTTTATATAGTTTACTTACACGGAGGGTCTCTTCCGGGCTCCCCACGACAAGTACCTTGCAGCTTTTATGCGCGTGTAGCGTGTATCCTTTAATGTTCAAGCTGCTTAGCAGACAACGGATGAGCAGGGTGGAGGAGAGGGTCCACAGCGAACCTGTGAGTAGCAGCATGCGCGAGTAACGCTGTCCCTCATCGAGGAGGGAGTAGAAGGCCAGCAAGAGCAATAACCCCAGTCCCATGCCTTTCACAATTCTCATCAAGCGCACAGGTTTGTCGTAGCCTCCCTGCAGCCAGCTGGCAGTCATCAGGATAAGTATATAGAGCGGAATGACCAAATAGGTGTATTCTGCGGGGTAGTAGTTGATATTGTTGGCCCATTGCGAAGCCCACAACTGTTTGAGCAGCACGAATCCGCCGTAGGCCACACCGAAGTCGAGTAGCGGCAGGGCGAGCCGTTGGACGAAACGTTTCATCCAGGCCATTGTGGCGCGCATCCAGATGGCCAGATGCAGCAGCGCCGAGAAGAGTTTGGCGTTGCCGCCGCTGAAGTAGCGTTTCACGAAGATGGCCATCGCGTTGTAAAAGGTGTAAACATAGTTCATCGACCCTTTCTTGGTGCTCTCGCCCTTGTAGTGGATGATGTGGGTCTCGGGGAAGTAGTAGTTCTTCCATCCCGCCAGACGGATACGCCAGGAGAAGTCGATGTCCTCGCCATACATGAAATAGCTCTCGTCGAGGCCGCCGATTTTCTCGTACACCTCGTCACGGAACATCAGGAAGGCTCCGGGCATGATTTCTATCTCGTTTACCTCGTCTTCGGGCAGATGCCCCATGTAGTAGGCACCGATACGTTTGGAGTGGGGAAAGAGATGAATGAGTCCCGAAATCTTGTAGAACGCGGCTTCTGGCGGCGGAAATCCGCGCTTGCTCTCTTTCAGAAAGTTGCCTTCGCCGTCGACCATCTTCACGCAAAGACCTCCGCAGTCGGGATGGTCCCGCATGAAGTCGACACACTTGACAAAGGTGTCCTTCTCCACAACAGTGTCGGGATTCAATAAAAGTATGAGGCCGGAGGTGTGAGGTATGAGGCTAAGGGCTTGGTTGTTGGCTTTGGCGAAGCCTACGTTCTCGTGGTTCTCGATGATGTGGACGGAGGGAAAATCGCGACGCACCATTTCCACGCTGCCGTCCACAGAGTCGTTGTCAACCACCCACACGTCCAACTCTATTTGAGAGTTGGACGTTGTGAGTTGTGAATTAAGTACCGACGCCAAGCACTGCTTCAGGAAGTATTTGACGTTATAGTTGACAATAACTACCGATAGCCTCATAGAATACTCTAAATTCTACCCAGTAGGGTTTTCTTTTTAGATTATTTCTTCTTTGTCTTTGTGGTCTTCGCTTTCTTGCTGGGAGCCTCGATGATTTTTAGCGCCTCGTCCAGCGTCATCTGCAGCGGGTCGGCTCCCTTGGGCAGACGGAAGTTCTCGCCCTTGTAGGTGAGGTAAGGTCCGAAGCGACCGCTGTTCGACACCACGGGCTCGCCGTCTTTGATGCCAATTTCGTGCGGATAGATTTTCTTCATCTCCTCTTTTTCCTCTTCGGCCTTGCGTTTGCTCTTGATAATCTCGATGCAGCGAGCCTCGTCGATTTCATACGGGTCGTCGTTCTTGCCGAGTGAGTAGAACTTGCTGTTGTGACGCACATAGGGACCGAACTTGCCGATGCTGACGATGATGTCCTTGTCCTCGAACTTTCCGAGGGTGCGAGGAAGGGCGAAGAGTCCGAGGGCCTCCTCGAGGGTGATGGTCTCGATGCTTTGTCCCTTCTTCATGCTGGCGAACAACGGCTTCTCGTCGGTATTGGTCTCGCCAATCTGCACCAGCGTACCGTAGCGGCCAATCTTGGCGTAGACGTTCTTGCCGCTCTTAGGGTCGACACCGAGTAGGCGGCTGCCGGTGGTGCGCTGCGAGGTCTGCTGCGTCTGACGGATGTTCTTGTGGAAGGGGACGTAGAAGCGGTCGATAACCTTGCGCCATTCCTTCTTGCCGGCGGCAATCTCGTCGAAGTCTTTCTCCACCGTAGCGGTGAAGTTGTAGTCCATGATGTTGGGGAAATGAACCATCAAGAAGTCGTTCACCACGCATCCGATGTCGGTGGGGAAGAGTTTGCCCTTCTCGGCATAGCTCTTCTCGGTACGTTCTTCGCGTGCAATCTTGCCTTCCTTCAGGGTCAGCGCCACACATTGGAGTGGTGTGCCCTCGCGGTCTTCTTTGATAATATATTCGCGTTTGAGGATGGTGCTGATGGTGGGGGCGTAGGTCGAAGGACGGCCGATGCCGAGGTCCTCGAGCTTCTTCACAAGGCTGGCCTCGGTGTAGCGCGGCGGATGCTGGGTGTAGTGCTCGGCGGCCTCGCAGACTTCCAACGTGAGGCGGGTGCCATCGGGCAGACGGGGCAGCATCTTGGCGCCCTCGCTCTCGGGCTCCTCGTCGTCAGTGCTCTCGAGGTAGACCTTCAGGAAGCCGTCGAACTTCACCTGCTCACCGAAGCACTGGAATTTGTCGCTCTTCACTTTCGTCTTGCTGAGGATGGAAATCTCCATCTCGGTTTTCTCGATTTCGGCGTCGGCCATCTGGCTGGCGACGGTGCGCTTCCAGATGAGTTCGTATAGGCGACGCTGGGCGCTCTCGGCGTTGATGCTCTGGGCGGTGAGGTCGGTGGGACGGATAGCCTCGTGGGCCTCCTGGGCACCTTTGGTCTTGGTCTGGTAGCGACGGGTCTTCACATATTCAGCGCCGTATTGGGCGGTGATTTCCTTCTTGGCCATATTGAGGGCCAAGTCGCTCAGGTTCACGCTGTCGGTACGCATGTAGGTGATATATCCGCTCTCGTACAGCTGTTGGGCCACCTGCATGGTGCGGGCCACGCTGAATCCCAGCTTGCGGCTGGCCTCCTGTTGGAGGGTCGAGGTGGTGAAGGGAGGTGCGGGAGTGCGGTGGGCGGGTTTGGTCTCGATGCGGCTCACCTTGAAGTCGCTGCCCACGAGGCTCTCGAGGAAGGCCTGCGCCTCTTTCTCGGTCTCGAAATGGTGGTTCAACTCGGCGTTGAGCATCTTGGGGCTGTCCACAGGGTGGAACTGAGCCGTCACGCGGAAATAGGGCTTGCTCTCGAAGGCTTTGATTTCGTTCTCGCGCTCCACGATGAGGCGCACGGCGACGCTCTGCACGCGGCCGGCGCTGAGGGCGGGCTTGATCTTGCTCCAGAGGATGGGGCTGATTTCGTAACCCACCAGTCGGTCGAGCACACGGCGCGCCTGCTGGGCGTCGACAAGGTTCATGTCGATCTGGCGCGGGTTCTCAATGGCGTGGAGGATGGCCGTCTTGGTGATTTCGTTGAAGACGATGCGTTGCGTCGTCTCGGGGTTCAGCTTCAGGGTCTCCTGCAGGTGCCAGGCGATGGCCTCTCCCTCGCGGTCCTCATCGGATGCGAGCCACACCTTGTCGGCGCCCTTCACAGCTTTCTGGAGCTCGGAGACCAGCGACTTCTTGTCGTCGCTAATCTGATACTGCGGTTCGTAGTTGCCTTCCACATCGATGCTCATCTCCTTCTTGGCCAGGTCGCGGATGTGGCCGTAGGACGACTTCACGGTGTAGTCCTTACCGAGGAATTTCTCGATGGTTTTCGCCTTCGCCGGCGACTCAACAATTACAAGATTCTTCATATATCAAATATTAATTTTCCGAAATAAACTACACACTATCCACTACCCACTAAACAGTACTCATAACGTTATTATATTATATTTATTGTACGCGTGAAAGAAAAAAAAGCCACAATTATTATTGATTGTCTTATAACATACTGTTAGTCAGTACTCCGTAGATTTCGGCGGCTGCCTGAAGGGCCTCTTCGGTGGTGAATTGTTCGTAGTAGTGGCAGCGGCTGACGAGGTTCTGTGACGAGCATCTGTCGCCCTCCCCGCGATTGCGCGCAAGAGCGCAATCGAAAGACATCCGATTGATTATAGGCGGCACCGGTAAGGTACCGCTTTGTTTGAGATGAAAGGAACTGAAACTGCGGAATTACGAAATAACGAGAAAAAAACATGCGCGCGAAACAATAATTTCGCGCGTGACGCGTTTTATGATAGATATAAAAAGAAAAAACGATGAATATCCATATTGTACAGCATGATGTTTTGACCAATCGTCCCGAGGAGAATCTGCAGTGGATTCTCGCTGAATTGGACAGCCCGTCGTCGCGCGAGGCGCTGCTGACGGTCTTCCCGGCTTGCACCCTTTGCGGCTCGCCGCTCTTCGCATCGGCGGGCTATACCGACCTGCAGAAGCGCGCGCAGGCGGCGCTGCAGGAACTGGTGGCACAGAGTGAGCACCGCGCTTTCCTCGTGGGTCTGCCGCTGCAGATTCAGGACAAGGGTCTATGCAACGCCATCGTCTTCGTGCAGAACTGTGCCATACGCGCTATCGTGACGAAGAAATACCTGGCTCCCGACGAGCAGCGCTGCTTCGTGAGGGGCGAGGGTGTGCAGGTCATCCAGTTCCACGACCAGCGCATCGCCATTGGCTTCTATGAGGACTTGAAGGAGCTTTCGAAGGGTCATGTGGAGCAGCCCGACTTGGTGGTGTGCTGCGGATGCAATGTGTTCGACTACCAGAAGCCTTACCGCACCCGCTACCGCATGACGAAGATTGTGGAGACGCTGAATGCAGGCTTGGTATACGTGAACCGCACGGGCGGTGAGGGATGCTTCCTCTTCGCTGGCGGAAGTCTGGCGATGAACGCTGCCGGCGGCGTGCTGATGCAGTTGCCCTATTTCGAGTCGGCTTGCCAGACGGTGGATATGCAGCAGATTGAGGAGATAGACGACGAGAAGCCCGAGGCGGTGGAACTTGTCTACAAGGCGTTGGTGACGGGCATCCACGACTATTTTGCCAAGAACGGCATCCGTCGTGCGGTGCTGGGTCTCAGCGGCGGCATCGACTCGGCGCTGGTGGCCACTTTGGCCGTCGATGCGCTTGGGGCGGAGAATGTCCACGGCTTGCTGATGCCCAGTCAGTATTCGACCGACCATTCGGTGAAGGATGCCGAGGATTTGGCCCACAACCTGGGAATGGAATACGACATCGTACCCATACGACCCATCTTCGACCAGCTGCGCGAGAGCATGAAGCCCGTCTTTGGCGACCGCGCGGAGGATGTGACGGAAGAAAATATGCAGGCCCGTGTGCGCGGAACGCTGGTGATGTCTTACGCCAACAAGTTCGGCGCTATGGCGCTGAACACCACCAACCGCTCGGAGGCTGCAATGGGCTATGGTACGCTCTATGGCGACTCCGTGGGAGGCCTGGCGGTCATCGGCGACCTCTACAAGACCGAAGTGTACCAGCTGAGCGAGTGGATTAACCGAGGAGGACGAGGTGTCGGCTCTGCCGACAATCTTCCTCCTTGCCGCATCCCGCAGAACACCATCGACAAGGCCCCCAGCGCTGAGTTGCGTCCGGGACAGAAGGACAGCGACTCGCTGCCCGACTACGACATCCTCGACGCTGTGCTGAACCTCTACCTCGACGAGAGCCTCTGCGAGGAGGAGATTGTGGCCGAAGGCTACGATCGCGAGCTGGTGCAGAAGGTTATTCGCAAGGTGGCACAGAACGAGTGGAAACGCCTCCAGTTTGCCCCGCAGTTGAAGGTGAGCCCCGTAAGCTTCGGGCTCGATAGGAGATGGCCCATCAGTTAAGAGATAATAGATAACAGATAAAAGTTCAGAGTTATGAAAAAAATATTGATTATTGCGGCATTAGTTTCAATTTTCAATTTTCAATTTTCAATTTCCCAGGCGCAGATGCAGGCGGTGTTTGCCTACAGCACGTTCTATTCACCCAAGACCGATATGCCCTATGTGGAGACTTATCTCTCGTTCGACGCGTGGACGATGCAGTTCCAGAAGATGGAGTCGGGGACCTATCGCGCCACCGCCGAAGTGGTGACGGTGCTGAAACAGGGCGACTCGGTGTGCTATGTGAAGAAGTATGACCTGAACAGCCCGATGGTGACTTCGCTCGACGAACTGAATTTCAGCTTCCTCGACGTGCAGCGCTTCTCGGTGAAGAATGGCATCTACGACCTCGAAATTACCTTGCGTGACAAGGGGAGCGAGCAGAATGCATCGACGGTGACGGAGAAGCTGGTGGTGAACTACGACAAGAAGCACCCCGCGATGTCGAGCCTCCAGTTGATGTCGTCGGTGAAGCCCACACAAACGGAAAATATCCTCTCGCGCGGCGGATATGATATGGAACCGTATGTGAGCGACTTCTTCCCCGAGCAGGTGAGCCAGATACACTACTATTTCGAGGTGTACAATATCGACAAAGAGGTGGGTGAAAAACAGTTCCTCGTGTTGGCTTATATTGAGCAGCAGGAGACCGGCACCCGCTTCGAGAGACAGCAGTCGTCGACTCGCAAACAGGGCGCTCCATGCATTCCGGTTTACGGAAGCCTTGATATCTCGCAGCTGCCTTCGGGCAACTACAACCTTGTAGTGGAACTTCGCAACAAAGACAACCAGAAGTTGCTCTACAAGAAAGTGCCTTTCTTCCGCTCGAATCCCAGCGTGATGGAGATGGCGTTGAGCGATTTCGCCACCACTTTCGTCGGTCGCTATACCGACGAGGAGCAGTTGAATATCTATATCGACGCCCTCTATCCTTTGGCCTCGAGTCACGAACGCAGTGTGGCGAAAGAACTTATCCGCCGTCCGGGTCTCGAGGAGAAACAGGCGTTTCTCTATCGTTTCTGGCAGGTGCGCTACCCGATGACTGCGGAAGCGGAATGGCTGAAATACAAAGAGCGTGTGGATCATGTGCAGGCTGTTTTCAGCTATCCTCGCACCCAGGGCATCCACACCGACCGCGGACGCGTGTATCTGCAGTATGGCCCTCCAGACTTCATCAGAGACGAGAAGAATTTCGTTTCGGTCAACAAATTTGGCAATACTTTCAAGGGAACGACCGAGACCATGCAGCAACGCGGAACTATCAGCAACGACGATATGACCAGCCCCTCGCAGGGACATATCTACTATCTGCCTTATCAGCTCTGGCGCTACAACAAGTTGCCGACAGACGATCCCGACCGAGTGTTCCTCTTCTGGGACGAGCATCGTAGCGGCTACTACACCCTGCTCAACAGCAACGCTCGCGGCGAGGTGCAGGACCCCATGTGGGAACGTCGCCTCAGCCGTCAGCAGATTGGCGAGAATGTGGTTGGTGAAGTGGGAGAGCAGTTTAATCGCGGATATTAATAACGCTTAAAGTTAAGGTTTGTTTCTGCTGTCGGACATAATATATCTGATCGCCTATAAACTGTTGGGCTATCGCACTAAGGTGGTGAGGCGCAATCTCGAGGTCTCTTTTCCAGAAAAGGACGAGAAGGAGCGTCGGAAGTTGGAGCGCCGCTTCTACCATCACCTGAGTGATATCCTCGTCGAGGGTATTTGGAACCTCTTCGCATCACCGCGTTGGATACTGAAACACTATCGTGTGATTAACCGCGAGATTGTGAACCGCTACTACGAGCAGGGAAAGAGTGTGGTGCTGATGTCGGCCCACTACAACAGTTGGGAGTATATGGTCACTTCGCTCAATATGCAGCTCTTCCATCACGGAATCGGGGTGGGGAAGCCATTGAGCAACAAGGCCCTCGAACCTTGGGTCTTCCGTCGGAGGACCCGTTTCGGCACAGAAGTGGTTTATTCCAATAATGTCCGCGAGGTAGTCGATTTCTACGACCGTCACCATGTGCCTTGTGCCCTGATGATGCTCAGCGACCAGTCGCCGGCACATGCCGACAAAGCCTACTGGACCACCTTCTTCCATCAGGATACGGCATTCCTATACGGTGCTGAATACTTCGCCCGCAAATATGACTATCCGGTGCTCTACTACCGTGTGGACAAGCTGAAACGTGGCCATTATACGGTGTCTTTCGATGTGCTATGTGAGCATCCGAATGAGGTGCCTCAGTACAGCATTGTGGAGAGTTATGTGCGACGCTTGGAGAAGGATATCACCGCAAAACCTGAATACTGGCTCTGGAGTCACCGTCGCTGGAAACTGAAGAGAAGTTAATCGTATAAATAGATAATAGTTAATAATTGATGATACGGGTTGCTGTTGTAATATTGAACTGGAATGGGCGTGGGATGCTGGAGCGTTTCCTGCCGTCGGTAGTAGATTATTCGGTTTCTGACGAAAGCCTTTCGGTGTCGGTTGTAGTGGCCGACAACGGTTCTTCCGACGACTCCGTCGCCTTCATGCGTGAGCACTATCCCCAGGTGCAACTCGTGTTGCTTGACAAGAACTACGGCTTCGCCGAGGGCTATAATCGCGCTCTCGCTCAGGTCGAGGCCGACTATTATGTGCTCCTCAATAGCGATGTGGAATGCACTCCGCATTGGATAGCGCCTGTGGTGGCAATGATGGAACGTGACCCGCAGGTGGCCATTGCGCAACCCAAACTGATGATGTACGATCAGAAGGATACCTTCGAGTATGCCGGCGGTGCCGGTGGTTTCATCGACAGCTATGGCTATCCTTTCTGTCGCGGACGCATCTTCTCCACTTTGGAGCAGGATCACGGCCAGTATGACGACGAATGCAATATCTTTTGGGCCACTGGCGCCGCAATGTTCGTCAAAGCTTCCATTTTTCATCAGCTGGGTGGCCTCGATGGCGACTTCTTCGCACACATGGAGGAGATAGATTTCTGCTGGCGGACACTGAACAGCGGCTATACCGTCCGTTACTGCCCTCAGTCGGTGCTCTACCATGTGGGAGGAGGCACCCTCCCCAAGTCGTCCCCCTTCAAGACCCGTCTTAATTTCCGCAACAACCTCTCTATGCTCTATAAGAACCTGCCCGACGAGCGCATGAAGAAGGTGCTGCGTCGTAGGATGCTGCTCGACGGTATTGCTGCGCTAAAATTCCTCCTTCAAGGCCATGTGGGTGAATTTAATGCCGTCCGCGAAGCTCACAGGGAGTATCGCTCCCTGCTGCCGCAACTGAAGGAGAAACGCGCCGCCTTGAAACAAGAAACAGTCGCCGGTGTGTACCAACGACTGCTTCTGTCGGATTACTATTTCCGTGGTAGTAAGACCTTTTCGAACCTCAAAGCTGGGTTTAGCAAATAACCCCAACTTTATCAATCTTTCTTGAGATTTTTGTACTCCTCGTTGAGGCCGTTGAGAATCTCTTCGGTGATGTCCATACCTTCGTTCATGTAGAGGGTGGGGGAGTTCTCGAAGGTCTTTCTCAAGATGATGTCGAACTTCTGGTTCTGCTCGTTGTAATCGCGTACATAAGCGAAGATGGCGTTCAGCAGTTTGGTGTTCTCTGCCATCTGACGCTCCATGATTTTGGCGGTGAGCTCCTGCTCGAGGCTACCAATCTTGTCGGCACGTTTCTTCAGCTCCTCTTCCTTGGCCTGCTGTTGGGTGAGGGTCATGTTGGCACCGTTCTTCAGGTAGTCCTGATAGTCTTTCTGGAATTTCTCCACCTGCTGTTTGCCATAGGCTTCCTGCTGGTTTTTGAAGGCGAGGAGTTCGGCCTCGAGGTCTTTGGCATACTGGTATTTGGCCAGCAGGGTATCGGTGTTGACGTAGGCCACTTTCAGGCCTCCTTCTTTCACTACAGGGGCCTTTGCTGCGGCATTGACCTTGCTGCCGGAAACATTGTTGCTGGTGAAGTGAAGGATATAAATGCCGATAAGTCCGAGAAACAATACGGCATTGCAAATCAGAAGAATCTTGTTCAGTTTGTTGTTTTCCATAATGATTTCAATTTTCAATTTTCAATTTCTCAATGGCTCTCTCCACACGGCGAATGGTCTCTTCTTTGCCAATCGTCAGGATGAGCGTAATCATGTCGGGACCCACGGTGCGGCCTACCACAGCGATGCGCAGCGAATTCATCACTTTGCCAGTGTTCAGGCCGTTGGCGGCGATGTAGTCGTCGAGCAGCGCCTTGTGGATGGCGTCGTGCTCGAAAGGCACGGTGTTCAGTATCTCGATGACCTTGGCCATGTGGATGTGCATGTCGGAAGTCCAGCGTTTGGCCACATCCTTCTCGTTGTACTCCGTAGGGGCCTCGAAGAAATAGCAGCAGGTCTCCCACAGCTCGCTGGGGAAGGTGATGCGCTCTTTCATCATAGAGGCTACCCGCACCATATAGTCGTGGCTAAAGCTTCCTGCTACTTGCTGTCTGCTAACAGCCTTCTCAAGCATTCCTGCCACCTCCTCGTCGCTGAGCATCTGGAAGTATTCGTGCTGGAACCATTTGGCTTTGTCAAGGTTGAACTTGGCGCCGTTCTTGCTGATATGCTCCACGTCGAAGAGCTTAATCAGCTCCTCCATTGACATAATCTCCTGCTCAGTTCCCGGATTCCATCCCATGAGTGCCAACATGTTGACCACCGCCTGTGGCAGGTAGCCTTTCTCGCGGTAACCACTCGAGACTTCGCCACTCTTGGGGTCGTGCCATTCCAGCGGGAAGACGGGGAAGCCCAAACGGTCGCCGTCGCGCTTGCTGAGCTTGCCGTTACCCTCGGGTTTGAGCAGTAGGGGCAGATGGGCGAAGCGAGGCATGGTGTCCTCCCAGCCGAAGGCTTTGTAGAGCATCACATGCAGCGGAGCCGACGGGAGCCACTCTTCGCCACGAATCACATGGGTAATCTCCATGGTGTGGTCGTCGACGATATTGGCTAAGTGGTAGGTGGGCATACCGTCGCTCTTGAACAGCACCTTGTCGTCCAGCAGACGACTGTTCATAGTGACATCGCCACGAATCATATCGTTAACGGTGATGTCGATATTGTCGGGGAACTGGAAACGTACTACGTAGGGTTCGCCGGCCACAATGCGGCGCTGTGCCTCCTCCATACCGAGGCTGAGGCTGTTCTCCATCTGCAGCCGTGTGTTGCAGTCGTATTGGAAGGTTTTCTTTTGAGCCTCATATTCCTTGCGTTTGGCCTCAAGGGCTTCGGGCTTGTCAAAAGCGTAGTAGGCCCAGCCGTCGCGGATAAGCTGTTCGGCATACTGGCGATACATCGGTTTGCGGTCACTCTGGCGGTAGGGGCCAAAAGGGCCTCCTATATGGACTCCTTCGTCAAACTGGATACCCAGCCATTCAAGGGCCTCGATGATGTATTGCTCGGCACCAGGCACGAAGCGTGTCTGGTCGGTATCCTCGATGCGGAGAATCATCTTGCCGCCGTTTTGGCGGGCAAAGAGGTAGTTGTAGAGTGCCGTGCGCACTCCACCGATGTGTAGCGGCCCCGTAGGACTCGGGGCAAATCTTACTCTTACCATTAGTGCTTTTTTCTATTTGTTGAAACTCCCCAGTTTATAGCTCAGCGAGAGCATATAGGCCACGTTGTGGCCGTTGGGAATCTTTACGTTCACGTCGCTGCCGCCTCCCTGGTTGTTCTCAATGATGCGAAGCACGTCTTCGCCCTCCGAGGTGGCCAGAAATCCACGGTCGATATACAGAGAGGCTGTGAATTCCTTGTACTCGTAGCTCACGCCGAAAATGGCTCCCACATCGAAACGATTGATGTGGTTGAACAGCTTACGCGATTCCTCCGAACCGTTGAAGTTTACGTCATAGTTGGCGGCAGGCGAAGGGATGCTGGGTGTGATCTTGCGGTCGCTATAGCGTCCAAAGAGGCCAAAACTTACCTGTGGTCCCAGGAAGATTCCTACCACATGACCCGAGGCGCGGATGGGGAGCTCGTAGTGGATACCCACCAGAATGGGCAGCTGCAGGTAATAGGCGTGGTAATAGCCTTCGCGGTGCATCAAGTTGCTTCCGTTCTCTAACGTCTCTTCAAAATTGCTGCCGCGACGGTTCAAGTTCAGGCCTGTCTGAATGAAGAAGGTCTCCTGAAGCATGCTCTCACTCTTGGCGAAAGTGTAGTTGACGTAGCCGCCGACGGTAGCTCCCAGAATCGGTGCAGAAGTCGACAGGTCGTCGTCCATCGTGGCCAATCCAAGGCCGGCCTTCACGCCGTAGTCGCTAAACTGTGCTTTGGCCTCACGACCCATTAAACTCAGTAAGCCTATTAAGCCCAATAAAAATATCTTTTTCATCATTTTATAATTTTCTGAGAATAAAGTCTGTCATCAACTGATAGAGGTTCAAGCGGGTATTGCCCGTAGCATCGTAGATTGAGTGGTTCTTGTTGGGGTAGATGCGGAACTCGAACTGCTTGCCGGCGCCCTCCAGCTTCTCCACCATCTCGGCGCTGTTCTGGAAATGCACGTTGTCGTCGCCAGTGCCGTGGATAAGCAGGTAGTTGCCCTCGAGTCGGTCGGCGAAGTTCAGCGGCGAGTTCTCGTCGTAGCCCTTGGCGTTGTCCTTGGGCAGGCCAAGGAAGCGCTCGGTGTAGATGTTGTCATAGTAGCGCCAGTTCATCACCGGAGCCACGGCAATGGCCATCTTGAAGACGTCGTTGCCCTTGAGCAGACTCAATGTCGAGAGGTAGCCGCCGAAGCTCCAGCCCCAGATGCCGATGCGGTCCTTGTCGACCCACGTCTGCTGACCCAGCCAGCGGGCGGCCTCGATGGCGTCCTCGCACTCCATGCGGCCCAGGTCGCCGTAGGTCTGCTTCTTGAAGGCGGCTCCGCGTCCACCCGTGCCGCGTCCGTCGAAACAGAAGACCACATAACCCTTGTCGGCGAGCATGTGGTACCAGAAGAAGTCGCTGTAGCCGTAGCTGTCGGTCACCTGCTGGTTGCCAGGGCCGCCGTAGACGTAGATGAGCACGGGATATTTCTTGTTCTGGTCGAAGTTTTTGGGCTTGATGGTGTAATAGTTGAGCTTTACGCCGGTCGAGGTGGTAAAGGATTTGAAGGTTTTATGGTAGGTCTCATATTCCGCAAACATCTTCTTGTGCAGTTCGCTATTGTCCTCCAGCACTTTTATCAACTTGCCGTTGGCATCGTGCAGGGTGTAGACCATAGGCTCGTTGGCGTTGCTGTAGGTGCGGATATAGTATTTGCAGCCGTTGCTGAAGGTGGCGTTGTAGGTGCCTAGCACGTACATGTCACCAGTGTTTTTGACATTGCGGGTTTTGTCGTTCAAGCACTGCTTCTTCTTGCCGTCAAAGCCGATGACGAAGAGGCTCTTCTGGGTGGGGTGATGCTCACGGCTGGTGTAGTAGAGACGCTGGTTCTTGACGTCGATGCCAGGCACCTCGCACACTTCCCAGTCGCCGCTGGTTACCTGCTTCACTAGCTTGCCGTCCATGTCGTAGAGGTAGATGTGGCGGTAGCCGTCTTTTTCGCTTGTGATGAGCATCTGCTCTTGGGCTTTCTTGCCTTTACCGACGGTGACGAACTGCCACGTGTCGGGCACATCGACGTAGGTGTCGCATTGCTCATCGTACATGATGTAGATACGGTTGTTCTCCTCTCTGACATCGTATGTGACGATTTGCATGTGGTTCTGCAGACGGTTCATACGCATCACGGCCAGCACTTCCGGGTTGTTGGTCCATTGGAAGCGCGGGATGTATTCCCACTCGTCAAACAGTTGTGTGTCGAACAGGATAGAGGCGTTGAAGAGGTCTTTACCTTTCTCTACGTCATACACTTTCATCATCACCCTCGAGTTGTCCTCGCCGGCTTTGGGGTATTTGAACTTGTAGTCCTCGGGATAGAGGGCACCCCACATCTGCATGTTGTACTCCTTCACCTTGCTCTCGTCGAAGCGCATGTAGGCAATCTTCTTCGAGTCGGGGCTCCACTGGAAGCCCTGGGTGATGGCGAACTCCTCCTCATAGACCCAGTCGGTGGTGCCGTTGATAATCTCGTTCACCTTGCCGTCGGTGGTGATGGCGTGCTCCTCGAGCGTGGCGAGGTCCATCCAGTAGAGGTTGTTGTCGCGCACAAAAGCCACCTTGGTGCCGTCGGGGCTGAGGGTGGTGAGGCGCTGCTTGCCGTTATTGCTAATCTTAGTGAAGGTCTTCCCTTTGACATCATAGATGTAGTAGTCGCTCACACCGCTGTGACGGTAGATGGGCTCGAAACCGCTGCTGAGCAGTATCTTCTGCTCGTCTTGGCTGAACTCATAGCCCTCTATCGGGGGCAGGGACTGGGCCTTCTTGCTCATCTCGGGAGAATTGAAGAGGCACACATCCTCCACCTTCTCACCAGTGGCATAGTTGTATTTGGTGATGCCTGTGCGACTCATGGTGCAGTAGTGCTCACCGTCCTGCATCGAGCGGATGCCGTAGACGCCTTTGGCACGGAAGGTTCCCTTCGTCCAGATGTCCTCCAGTGTGATATTCTTGCTTTGCGCACTGGCCACGCCAGCACCCGCCATCAGTGCAAATGTCATAAATACAAATAGTTTCTTCATCTTAGTGCAGGAGTTTTTATATATGTTCAAAAATGCAAATATACATATTTTTTTTGATACTGCGAAAAGAATTTGTTGCCCCCGACACCGAACCCTCACTGCACCTCCGACGTACCATCTCCGACCCCGGTCGGAGATGGGTCGGAGTTGATACGGAGATGATACGGAGTTGGTACGGACATGGTGCTTAGTATCAGTCTGTTACGTATCATTTCCGACCGAATTGTTATTTTGTTGGTTTTCAGTTTGTTGTATTTTTGTTGCAATGGGCAATTTTTTTTGATTTTTGGCGTTATTTTAATATAATGAACCGAGGCAAATATATATGTAAGGAGCTTAAAGCTGTCCGCCGCAAGATTGCGGAGGAGAATGACATCCCGTTGGAAATCAAGGAATGCACCTACCAAGGGCCCTGCCGCGGCACCTGTCCGCGCTGCGAGGCGGAGGTGCGCTATCTGGAGAATAGCCTTGCCAACCGCTTGAAAATGGGCAAGGTGGCCACCGTGGCGGGACTGGCGCTGGGTTTGGTTTCGTGTGGAGGAGGACAGTCGCAAGGGGGACCCACCCCGCCCTCTGGGCACCCTTCCCAGGAGGGGACGGCTGACGCGGTCGACGGTGCAATGCCGGAGGTACCGGAAGGACCTTCCGAGATTATCAATGTGCCGGATTTGGGTGAGATTGAAGTCTGCGGTGATGTGGAGAATGTCCCGCCACCGCCAGACGAGTCGGTTCTTTTGGGTGTGGTGGAAGAGATCGAACCTGAGTTTCCCGGTGGCATTGAGGCAATGTACAAGTTTATCCAAGACAATTTACAGTACCCTCGGCTAGCGTTGGAGAACGCGATTGAGGGCAAGGTGTATGTCACCTTCGTTGTGGAAGAAGACGGAAGCATCACCAATCCCCGCATCCTTCGTGATATCGGCGGTGGCTGTGGACGAGAGGCGCTGCGTGTGGTGAATCTGATGCCAAAGTGGAAACCTGGTGAGCAACAGCCGGGGAAACCGGTGCGTGTGCAGTACAACCTGCCTGTAGAATTTGTGTTGCCAGAGGACCGTCCACGAATTATCGAAGGAATGGCACCTATAGAGACAGTACGACGTCCTTCCGACGATTCTGTCGAGGCCATGAAAGGTCCCAACGCCCCCACACAGCAGATGAAGGTAGACGGAGTGAAGGTGATAGTGAAATGAATGACAACGGAGACAACAAAAACAACATTGATACAGGGTGTTCCACTGAGGATACAATACTGATGGAAGGGGTACCGTTTATAGGCATTGACCGGCATCGGTTGGGCATCGATGGGGTGGGGGTGACCACGCTGGCGGCCTTCCATGGCTGTCCGCTTCGCTGCAAATACTGCCTGAACCACCGCTGTTTGGAGGCTCCGGACGACTTGCCGCGCTACACGCCACAACAGCTATATAATTATGTGGGGGTGGACAATCTCTACTTTATCGCCACGGGTGGCGGTGTCTGCTTCGGCGGTGGCGAGCCACTGCTGAGAGTCGATTTCCTCACCGAGTTCAAGGAACTTTGCGGCAAGGGGTGGAACCTCACGGCGGAGACCTCGCTGCAGGTGCCGCGCGAGGCGATGGAGCAGGCCGCCAAGGTGGTGGGTGATTTCATCGTCGACATTAAGGAGAGCAATTCTGATATCTACCGCGCCTACACGGGTGGCGACGCGCAGCGGGCATGGGATAACCTCAAATGGCTGATACATAAAATGGGACCCGAGCATGTGATTGTCCGAGTCCCATTGATTCCTGATTTCAACACTGAAGACGACTGTGACAGTACGGTGGAACGCCTTATGAAGATGGGTGTCACCCACATCGACCGCTTCACCTATCGAGTGCAGCAGTCGTGATCGTGGCAGTGGCTGCTGTTTGTTTCAAGTTCCAGTGTGCTGTGGTGGATGCCGAGTCCGTCGAGCATCTCCTTGACACGGTCGGTGACCTCTTCGAGCATCGAAGCTTCGGGGATGACGATATGGCAGGTGAGCGCCGTCTCGGTGGTGGAGATAGCCCAGATATGCATGTGGTGGACGTTGAGGACACCCTCTTGACTTTCAATTTTTTTCTTGATGTCATCGACATCAAATCCCTCGGGTACGGCATCTGTGCTCATTCGGAGGCTCTCGGAGAGCAGACTCCAAGTGCTTATAAGTATTACTATGGCGATGACGATACCGATGATTGGGTCGACGATGGTCCAGCCAGTATAGTTGATGATGATGCCGGAGACCACTACACCTACTGATACCAGCGTATCGGCCAGCATGTGGAGGAAAGCACCACGAGTGTTGATGTCGTGCTGGTTTTGACGACTGAGAACCCAGGCGGTGACACCGTTGATGACGATACCCACGGTGGCGGTCCAGATGATGAGAGTGCCGTTGACTTCTGCAGGGGTGAAGAACTTCTCCACACTCTCTACGATGATGGCGCCCACGGCGACGAGGAGGATGATGGCGTTGAGCAGCGAGATGAGCACCGATGCCTTGCGGTGGCCATAGGTGAAGCGCTTGGTGGCGTGGCTGGAAGCCAGTTTTAGTGCTATCATGGCGAGGATTAGCGAGAAGACGTCGCTGAGGTTGTGACCCGCATCGGAGAGGAGGCCGA